>Ga0315281_10001767_pt1 | contig 32112 bp, 37 predicted proteins | sample YL17G07_0_MG_FD_204540 | JGI IMG/M metagenome (GOLD analysis project Ga0315281, IMG submission 204540) | Sediment microbial communities from Yellowstone Lake, YNP, Wyoming, USA - YL17G07_0 | ecosystem: Environmental > Aquatic > Freshwater > Lake > Sediment | place: USA: Wyoming | collected...
GGACGGGTAAGAACCGAAGGGGCATGCGTCCGCGCGGGCGGCATGCGGCGACAGATGACGCATATCCGCCCGGGGCGGACCACAAGAAGACCCTTCAGCCGGAAGGGCGCAGAAGGAGTGAGCGGGACATGGCGAAGCAAAAATTCGAGCGGACGAAGCCGCACGTAAACGTCGGCACCATCGGTCACGTGGACCATGGCAAGACCACGCTCACCGCGGCGATCACCAAGGTGCTTTCCAAGAAGAAGCTCGCCAGCTATCGCGACTTCGGCAGCATCGACAACGCGCCGGAAGAGCGGGCGCGCGGCATCACGATCGCCATCGCGCACGTGGAGTACGAGACGGAGAAGCGCCACTACGCGCACGTCGACTGCCCGGGCCACGCCGACTACATCAAGAACATGATCACGGGCGCGGCGCAGATGGACGGCGCCATCCTGGTGGTCGCGGCGCCCGAAGGGCCGATGCCGCAGACCCGCGAGCACATCCTGCTGGCGCGCCAGGTGGAAGTGCCGAGCATGGTCGTGTTCATGAACAAGGTCGACCAGCTGGACGACCCGGAGCTGCTGGACCTGGTGGAGCTTGAGCTGCGCGAGCTGCTCACGAAGCAGGGCTTCCCGGGCGACGACATCCCGATCATCCGGGGCAGCGCGCTGGGCGCGATGAACTGCACCAGCGACGACGTGAACGACCCGGCGTACAAGTGCATCCTCGACCTGATGGAGGCCGTCGACAACTACATCCCGACGCCGGAGCGGCCGGTGGACAAGCCGTTCCTGATGCCCGTCGAAGACGTCTTCGGCATCAAGGGCCGCGGCACGGTCGTGACGGGGCGCATCGAGCGCGGCATCGTCAAGGTCGGCGACGAGGTCGAGATCGTCGGCATGTCGGCGACGCGGAAGACGACCGTCACGGGCGTCGAGATGTTCCAGAAGACGCTGGACTCCGGTCAGGCCGGCGACAACGTCGGCTGCCTGATCCGCGGTATTGAGCGCGAGGACATCGAGCGCGGACAGGTGCTCGCGAAGCCGGGGTCGATTACTCCGCACAAGAAGTTCGAGGCCGAGGTCTACGTCCTCTCCAAGGACGAGGGCGGGCGGCACACGCCGTTCCTGCCGGGCTACCGGCCCCAGTTCTACATCCGCACGACGGACGTGACGGGCACCATCGGCCTGCCGGAAGGCGTGGAGATGGTGATGCCGGGCGACAACATCAAGATGACGGTGGAGTTGCTGACGCCGGTCGCGGTCGAGGACGGCCTCCGCTTCGCCATCCGCGAGGGCGGCCGCACGGTGGGTGCAGGCGCGGTGACGAAGATCCTCGAGTAAATCGTACAGATCCGGTGCGGCCCGCCCGTTATACACTGCAGGGGCGGGCCATACTGTCTGCGGCGGTCCCGCAGGAATGCAGCCGGTAGCGGCTGAGGCACAGAAGGAACCATGGCGAAGAAGGAAGACCGGCAAATCATCACGCTCGCCTGCACCGAGTGCAAGGAGCGAACGTACACGACCACGAAGAACCGGCGCAACGACCCCGAACGGCTGGAACTGGCCAAGTTCTGCCCGCGGTGCCGTGTGCATCACCCACACCGCGAAGTCCGGTAGGAAAGGGAGCAGGATGAGCCGCGCGCTGCGCCGACAACCGCTCGTAAACAAGCCGCCGGCGAAAGCGCCGTCGTTCCGGCCGGCCGGGGCGCGGCCGCCCAAGCCATCCGCCGCCGCCGAGGCGGCCGTCGCAAAGGCGACGCCGTTCTATCTCCGGCCGGCGCCGCGGCCGATCCGCAAGTTCTTCGGCGACATCCTGTCGGAACTGAAGAAAGTGACCTGGCCGACGCGCGAAGAGACGACGCGGCTCACCGTCGCCGTCGTCGTCGTCTCGGTGACGATCGGGCTGCTGCTCGGCGGCATCGACATCGGATTCAACTGGCTCGTCGACAACACCCTCCTAAGGTAGGGCTGCATGGCACGCAAGGGTAAAGCCGCAGCGCACGTCGAGGAACTCGAAAACGAGGACGCACCCGAATCGCCCGAAGAGGCAGCGATTCAGGAGGGGCGCGCCTGGTACGTGATCCACACGTATTCGGGATACGAGAACAAGGTCAAGCAGAACCTGGAGCACCGCATCCAGACGATGGACGCGAAGGACCTGATCTTCCAGGTGGTGATCCCGACCGAGGACGAGATCGAGATCCGCGACGGGCAGCGCCGCACGGTGGCGCGCAAGATCTTCCCCGGCTACGTGCTGACGCACATGATCGAGCTAAAGGAAGACGACATCGAGTCGAGCCGGGCCTGGTTCGTCGTGCGCAACACGCCGGGCGTGACCGGGTTCGTCGGCTCCGGCACGAAGCCCGTGGCGCTCGAGCCGCCGGAAGTGAAGCGGATCCTCCGCCAGATGCGCGTCGCCGCGCCGAAGGTGAAGGTCGGCTTCGAAGTCGGGCAGGCCGTGCGCATCGTGGACGGACCGTTCCAGGACTTCCCCGGCACGGTGGACGACATCAACCGCGAGAAGGGCAAGGTCAAGGTGCTGGTGTCCTTCTTCGGCCGCGAGACGCCGGTCGAGCTGGACTTCCTGCAGGTGGAGCGCCTCTAAGCGGCGCGCGAATTCAGACGTGACGAAGTGCCTCGCCACGGGCGGGGCGCTTCTTTGTGAGCAGCAGGGGCGCCGAGACGCGCCCGCATCGCGCTGAACGCGCGGACTAGGGGAACAGCATGGCGAAGAAGATTCGGGCAGTGATCACGCTGCAGATCCAGGCGGGCAAGGCGAACCCTGCGCCGCCGGTGGGGCCGGCGCTGGGCCAGCACGGCATCAACATCATGGGCTTCTGCAAGGAGTACAACGAGAAGACCGCGAACCAGGCGGGCAGCATCGTGCCGGCCGAGATCACGGTGTTCGAAGACCGCTCGTTCTCGTTCGTGCTGAAGACGCCGCCGGCCTCGGACCTGCTCAAGAAGGCGGCGGGGCTCGAGAAGGGCAGCCGTGCGCAGAAGCGCGAGAAGGTCGGCACGCTGTCGCGCGACGAGCTCAAGAAGATCGCTGAGCTGAAGATGAAGGACCTGAACGCGAACGACATCGATTCCGCGATCCGCATGGTCGAAGGCACGGCGCGGAGCATGGGGATCGACGTCAGCTAGTGGGTAGTGGGTAGCGGCTAGTGGCTAGTGGTTAGTGGCTAGGATTGGACGGCGACGGAGACCGAGGGCACACGCCGGTAGGTCGCCTCGGCCCGCAAGGGCACACGTCGCCGGGAGGAGAACGAGGACATGAAGCACGGGAAGAAGTACACAGAGAAGGCGAAGCTGGTCGACGAGGAGAAGCTGTACGCGCCCGAAGAGGCGATCAAGCTCGCGAAGGAGACCTCGTACGTGAAGTTCGACGAGACGGTCGAGCTGCACCTGCGCACGGGGCTGGACCCGCGGCACGCCGACCAGCAGATCCGCGGCACGGCGCTGCTCCCGCACGGGCTGGGCAAGACCGTCCGCGTGCTGGTCTTCGCCGAGGGCGACGGCGCCCGCCTGGCGACGGAAGCCGGCGCCGACGAGGTCGGCGGCGATGAGCTGATCAAGAAGGTCGAGGGCGGCTACACAGAGTTCGACGTCGCGCTGGCGCAGCGCGACCTGATGGGCAAGGTCGGGCGCCTCGGCCGCGTGCTTGGCCCGAAGGGGCTGATGCCCAACCCGCGCTCGGGCACCGTCGTCGAGGCGGGGGACATGGGCAAGGCCGTCAACGACGCGCGCCAGGGCCGCGTCGAATTCCGCCTCGACCGCACGGCGATCATCCACGTGCCGATCGGCAAGGTGAGCTTCAGCGACAAAGACCTCGAAGAGAACATGGCGATGCTGGTGTCGGAGATCGTCAAGGCGAAGCCGACGGGCGGCAAGGGCCACTTCATCCGCACCATCACGATGACGACGACGATGGGCCCGGGCATCCGCCTCGACCCGACGCCGACGCTGGCGATGAAGGCGGTGTAGGCAGGGAGTGGGTAGTTCGTGGCTCGTAGACTCTAGAGGCCGCCCGTTGGGCGGCCTCTAGAGTGCCCGCCCGCGGCCAGGCGGGTCGTCTCTCCATCGCTCCGCGTTGCGAAATGTGCAGTTCGCGGCGCCAGACAGCGGAGCGTGTCCTGGCTTAGACTCCCTGATATGAAGGTGGCGATCGACGCCTCGAACCCCGCCGAGGTGGCGGCGGCGCTGCTTGACGACCTGCGCGAGCGGCTGGGCTCGCCGGACCTCGCCTATGCGGAACCGCCGCGGCCGCTCGGGCGCGGCACGTCGAGCTTCATCTACGCGTTCCGCCTCACGGGCACCGCAAGCGATGCCTGGACCGTACCGCTGGTGGTCCGCATTCTGCTGGTCGCGAGCTGGGGGCCGACGCTGGTGCGGGAAGACGCGATCCAGCGCTTCGTCGCCGCGCACGGTTATCCGGCACTCGTACCACTCGCACTGGAGGCCACGGGCGACGGGGCCTTCGGTCTCCCGTTCATGATTGTTCCGCGCATCATGGACGGCACGCTGTTGCAGGCGGTCAGCCGCAATCCACTCGCCGTCCCACGCCTGCTTGGCGTGATGGCCGACGCCCATGTCGCACTTCACCGCATTCCGATCGACCGCTGCCCGCTGCCGTACGACGCACCGCTGGTCGACCGGCGCATCGCGGACTGGCGTCAGCGGCTGACGTTCGATGGCGCCGACGAACTGCATCGCGGGCTTGCGTGGCTGGAAGACCACGCCGGATCGGTGCGTCAGGAGGAGCCGGCGATCTGCCACAACGATTTTCACCCCCTGAACATCCTCGCGGGCGAAGGGGGCCATCTGATCATCATCGATTGGAGCGAAGCCGCGCTTGGCGATCGCCACCACGACGTCGCGCGGACCGCGGCGCTCTTCTGGTTCGCGCAGCTCGCCGCGACGAGCGCGGCCGAACGGCTGCTGCTGTTGGCGGCGCGGGGATTTCTCCGCGGGCGCTATCTCGCCGCGTACCGGCGACACCTGCCGCTCGACGAGACCCGTATGCGTTACTGGGAGGCGGCGCACGCCTTCAACGGCTGGCTACAGCTCGTCGAACTCCGCCAGAGGGGGCCGGCTGCACCGGAGCTGAACCTTGAGATGGTGCAGCAGTTCACGCCGCGCATCGCCGAAGAGCTGCGCCGTCACTTCTGGCGCTGCGCCGAAGGCCCGTAAATACGCCGCGGGATCCGTCCGGCTCTCCCGTTCACTTGTGCCGCCGGCAGTCGCCCGCTACACTCCCGATGCTTGAGACAGCAGGCGCTCCCGGTCCGCCGGGGCATAATCACAGCCTGCCGAGGCGCAATACGTGAGTTCGAACGCAGACCGCCCTTCGCGGCGGCCGCGTCGCGCGTGTGGCCCCTGTCTTCGGCAGGGGTTTTGTGTTGTCCGCCCGCCACGGCGGGACCAAGAGGTGAGGCCTATGCCGACAAAGAGAAAGATCGACAGCGTCGCCGAGCTGAAGGCGCTCGTGGGCCGGTCCAGCATCATGATCGGCGCGGAGTACCGCGGGCTGACGGTGAAGGAGCTGACGACGCTGCGCCGGGCGCTCCGCGACGTCGGCGTCGATGCGCGTGTCGTGAAGAACACGCTGTTCCGGATCGCCGCGACCGAGGCGGGGCTGCCCGACGCCGGCCAGGTCGTCGAGGGTCCCACCATGGTCGTCTTCGGCTTCGGCGACGTCGTGGCGCCGGCAAAGGCGATCACCGACTACATACGGACGGCGCGCAACGCCTTCCTGCCGAAGAAGGCCTATCTCGATGGCAACATCGTGGCGGGCAGCGTCGTGGGCGAGCTGGCCAGCCTGCCCTCTCGCGAGCAGCTCATCGCCCAGCTGGCGGCGGCGTTCGTCTCGCCGGTGCAGCAGTTCGTGAACCTGACCAACGACAGCATCCAGTCGTTCGCGCGGCTGATCGATGCGCGGGCGAACCAGTTGGAAGAGACGGCGGCATAGCGCCCGTCCGCCGGTCAGCGCGTCAGCAGTCAGCGCGCCACGACCGAACCCTGCATCGCTGACTGGCTAACGTGCTGACAAGTTACACAGGAGGAACCACATGGCGAAGGTTGAAGAGGCGTTTGACATCATCAAGGGCATGACGATCCTTGAGCTGCGCGACCTGAACAAGAAGATCGAAGACGAGTTCGGCATCACGGCGGCGGCGCCGGCGATGATGATGGCGCCGATGGCGGGCGGCCCTGCGGCGGGCGCAGCCGTGGCCGAGGAAGAGCAGACCGAGTTCACCGTCATCCTCAAGGAGGCCGGCGCGAACAAGATCAACGTCATCAAGGCCGTGCGCGAAGTGACGACGCTGGGCCTGAAAGAAGCGAAGGACCTGGTCGAGAGCGCGCCCGTCAACGTGAAGGAAGGCATCGCGAAGGCGGAGGCGGAAGCTGTGAAGGCGAAGCTGACCGACGCCGGCGCGACGGTCGAACTCCAGTAGGTCGGGCGAGGCGCTAGGTTCCAGGTTCTAGGTGATAGGTGCTAGGCTCTCCAATCTAAGACCTACAACCTACAACCTAAAACCTATAACCTGTCCCCATGGACTGTTACACCTGCGACCAGCCGGCCATCAACGCCTGCAAGCGCTGCGCGAAGCCGTACTGCGACGGCCACGGGAACGCGGTCTATTGCAGCGAGTGCCTGCAGCCCTCCAGCGCGCTGCCGTCGTTCAACCTCTACCGGGGCGCCCTGCTGGTGATGCTGATCGGCACCGCGCTGGCCGTCGTGCTGATCCTGCGCCCGCCCGGCGAGAGCAAGAGCGCGTCGCCCGTCATCGTGGGCAAGTCGGGGCTCACACCCGCCGCAACGAGCGGCGCCCCGTCCGCAACCGTGGCTGTGAAGACGCCCGACGCATCGGCCACGCCGGCCGAGACGGAGACGCCGGGCACGGAGACGCCCACCACCGGAACGCCGACGCCGGGTAGCACGCCCGGTGCCACGCCCTCCGGCACGGTCAGCCCGTTCAACGAGTACGTCGTGCAGTCCGGCGACAACCTTCTGAGCATCGCGCAACAGTTCCTGGCGCCGGGCGATAACCTGCGGGCGTTCGCGACGGCGATCGCCAACCTCAACGGCCTCGACCCTGTCGACCCGTTGCTGCGCGTCGGCCAGAAGCTGCTGCTGCCGAAGCCGCAATAGCGAGCCCGCCCGTGGACCAGGATCCCGAATCGGCCGCCCGCGCCTCGCTCCGCCGCTCGCTGGCGTTCTACCTGGCGCTGCTGCTCACCGACGCGCTGGTCGTGTACTACATCGCCGCCAGCGGCACGACGGGCGGCGCCTACGTGACGCTCTCGGTGGTGGGGCTGGTGGGCCTGCTGCTGGCGTACCAGGTCCTGCTGCACGTGCGCGATTTGGGCGCGCCCCTGGCCGAGGCGGAGGGCGTGATCTTGCGCAAGTGGTCGCGCGCCGACCTCGTCATCGCCATGCAGAGCTACTACATCACGGTCGGGCGGACGGTGTACCGGGTGAAGCCGGAGGACTACATCTACCTGAACGAGCAGATGTACGTGAAGATCGTCCACTTCCCGAACACACTCACGGTAGTAACCGTCCACGAGGCGCCGGGGTGACGCCGGGGCGGGCGCGGACCGAACACCCGTTTACCCTCACCCCGGCCTTCTCTCCTACGGCGAGTCTTCGACGGCCACCCCTCTCCCACAAGGGGAGAGGGGCGCGCGCGAATGGCAGTTCCAAAATCGAAGCGGTCGCTGAAGAGGGCGGGAGCGGCGACAGCGAACAGCCAGAAGCCAACTGCCGGCTACTGACTACTGACCAGCGACCAACGACCAGCGACCAGCGACCAGCGACCCGCGAGATAGCTGGTAGCCCCGCTCCGTGCTAGGATTCCGCATCGTTCGATGCATGCCGCGGAGACGCGGCGACAGGGGACCCACATGCGCCTGCGCTCGCTCACGATGATCCTCGCCCTCACACTCCTGCTCGCCGCCACGGCGGGCCGCGCCTATGCGTCGCCCGTGGCCCCGCACGATGCGCGGGCAGCGGTCTCGTACCAGCAGAAGAAGCACGTCGACGATCACGAAGAGTCGCGCGTGGTGGTGCAGCTCATCGTCGCGGGCATCGCGGCGGGCGTGGTGGTGGGCCTGGGCAGCGGGGCATACCTGCTGCGCAAGCGGCTGGGGCTCGTGGCGCCGCCGCCGGCGCAGGGCTCCGGCGGGCACCACTAGCGGCGCGCGGAACAACCGCGGCGCAGGGCGCGTCGTACTGTTGACAGCGGGATGCGCCCAGAGCAGAATGAACACCGTTCAGCGAATCCGGGCAGGCAGCCCAAGCGAGGGAGCGAGGCAGGACGAATGGGCGACAACGAACTCGGGCTGCGCTACTGGCAATCGCAACGGCTGACGCGGCGCCGTCTGCTGGGCACAGCGGCCGCCGGCGCGGCGGGTGTAGCGGCGATCAGCCTGGTGGGCTGCAAGAGCACCAGCAAGAGCACCAGCACACCATCGGGCGCGACGCAGCCCGCGGGCAAGGTGCTGGACGGCACACAGGACGGCCCCGGCAAGCCCGGCGGCACGCTCCGCGTCCGGCAGAGCTCGCCGCTGCCGAGCATGAAGCCCTTCGGGCCGAGCATCCTGGCCCTGGCGCAGGGGCTCTTTCTGGGCTTCACGGTGTTCGACCACATGTGGTACGTACCCACCGACACGGGCGTCACCCAGCTCTTCCTCGCCACCAAGCTCGAGCAGCCGGACCCGCTGACGATCATCGCCACGCTGGGCGACGCGGTGTTCCACGACAAGAAGCCGGTCAACGGCCGCAAGGTGACCGCGAAAGACGTGGCGGCGAGCTACAAGCGCTTCCGCGAGGAGATCCCGTTCGGCTTCGACTGGACCCACAACGTGATGGACGACATCGTGGCCGTCGACGACCACACGGTGAAGATCACGCAGAAGTTCCCGTGGGCGTGGGTCTTCACCTCGTCGAACGCCGGCAGCCCGATCTTCAGTTCGATCCTGCCGGAGGAGATCCTGCACGACGATACGCTGCTGCCGAAGGACGCGATCGGGTCCGGCGCATGGGTGCTGGCCGGCCACGACAACGGCGCCAACATCCAGCTCAAGAAGTTCACCAACTTCCGCGACAAGTCGCGCCCGCTGCTGGACGCCGTCGACTTCCGCCTGATCACCGATGACGTCGCCGGACTGGCCGCGTTCAAGGCCGGCGAGGTCGATTCCTTCGGCTTCAATAGCAAGACCGACGCCGACGACACGAAGAGCGCGCTCAAGGACAAGATCGTCGTCAGCAGCGACCTGCAGCGCGACTACATGTGCCTGATGCTGAAGTTCGAGCCGCCGTTCACGGATGAGCGTGTGCGCCACGCCTTCAACCTGCTGATCGACCGCGACGAGGCGTTGCAGCTGCTGGTCGAGGGGAGCGGACTGAAGTCGGGGCCGCTGCCGCCGGCGCACAAGAAGTACACGCTGCCGGACGACGACAAGGACCTGCAGGAGTACTGGCGCCACGACATCGCCGAAGCGAAGAAGCTGCTCGACGCGGCGAGCTTCGATTACAACACCGAGATCGAGCTGAAGCACTCGGTGCGGCCGGGCGATGCGCAGCTGTCGCAGGTGCTGAAGGCGCAGCTGGCGAAGGGCGGCGTGAAGGTGAAGCTCGTGCCGGAGGACCTGGTGAAGTGGTTCTCGCAGTCGCTGGGCCAGAGCAACTTCCACATGACCGCGTTCCAGCACCTGCCGTACGAAGATCCCGACCTGCCGCTGCGCTTCTTCCTCAGCTCGGAGGGCGAGCGCAAGAACTTCATGCAGTACAAGGACGCCAAGGTCGACGCGGCGGTACTGGCCGCGGCGCAGGAGCTGGACGAGACGGCGCGCATCGAAAAGGTGAAGCAGGCGCAGAAGGTGATTATCCAGCAGTGGGCGCCGATGCTGAACATCTACTCCGAGATCGGCTACGGCGCGCGCTACAACTACGTGAAGGGCGCGATCACCGGCCGCGGCTCGCTGGGCCTGTTCAACCAGACGACATGGCTCGACAAGGCGTGATCTGTTCATGATGCGCTATACGCTGCGGCGGCTGTCGTTCCTGCCCATCATCGTCTTCGCCGTGTCGATCCTGGTGTTCTGCCTGCTGCGTGTACTGCCGACGGAAGATATCGCGGACGTGCTCGGCGGTCAGAACGCGTCGCAACAGCAGAAGGAGCAGATCCGCGAGGAGTTCGGGCTGAAGCGGCCGATCTTCCCGGTCTCAGCCGTGGGATCGGCGCCGTTCATCGAGCTGCACCGCCACAGCCAGTACGGCGACTGGCTCCTCGATGCGGTACGCGGGGACTTTGGCAAGACCTACACCAGCGGCAAGAGCGTCCGCGAGGAGTTCCAGCGCGGCTTCCCCGCCAGCTTCGAGATCGTCTCCCTCAGCCTCGCATTCAGCGTGATCTTCGGCGTGACGTTCGGCGTGATCTCCGCGATGTACCGCAACCGGCTCATCGACTACGTCGTGCGCATCTTCGCCGTGCTGGGCACGTCGATCCCGGAGTTCTTCCTGCTGTCACTGCTGATCATCATCCCGTCCTATTTTTGGCGCTACTCGATGCCAGTCGGCGGCTACGTCCCGGTCTACGAAGACCCGTGGACGAACCTGCGGCTCTTCGTACCCGCTGCCCTCGTCATCGGCATCGGCGGGTCGTCCTCGCTGATGCGGCTCGTGCGGACGACGATGCTGGAAGTGCTGCGGAGCGACTACGTCCGCACCGCCAGCGCCAAGGGGCTGCCCCAGCACACGGTGATCATCACGCACGCGCTGAAGAACGCCGGCACGCCCATCGCGACGGCCGTCGGCACGGCGTTCATCGCCGTCTTCGGCGGATCCGTGATCGCCGAGAAGATCCTGAGCATCCACGGCGTCGGGCTCTTCTTCTTCTTCTCGACGCAGAGCCGCGACCTGCCGGTGATCCAGTTCCTCGCGGTCTACACCGCCGCCGTCGTGGTCGTCATCAACCTGCTGGTCGACCTCTCGTACGCCTGGATCGACCCGCGCGTGAAGTACAGCTAATGGCCGACATCGCCGACCGCAGCCCGCACATTGGGGCGATGGAAACGTGGGAACTGCCCGAGCGTAAGTCGTTCACCGCTCGCTGGTGGCGCATCGCGCGGGACAACCCGGTCGGGGCGATCGCCTTCGTGATCGTCGTTGCGTTTGTCTTCCTCGGCCTCTTCGGCGCATCGTTCGCGCCGTCCGATCCCACCGGGCTCAACGCCGCCGAGAAATACCTGTCCCCCGGCTCCGGCCACATCTTTGGGACGACCAAGTTCGGCCAGGACGTCCTCAGCCGCACGCTGGCGGGCGCCCGCATCGACCTCAAGTTCGGCGCGATCGTGCTGATCCTCGGCTTCCTGCCGGGCACCGCGCTCGGCGTCATTTCCGGCTATACCGGCCGCTGGATCGACTACGCGATCCAGCGTTCGGCCGAGGCGTGGACGGCGTTCCCGCAGCTCTTCCTGCTCCTGACATTCATCGCCGCGTTCGGCCCGGGGTTGAAAACCGTCGAACTGGTCGTGGCCATCGGGGCGCTGTTCGGCGGCTCGCGGCTGTTCCGCGCGGTGGCGCTCGTGGAGAAGCACAAGGAGTACATCGCCGCCGCGCGTTCGACTGGCGCGAGCGAGTGGCGGATCCTGTACCGGCACGTCCTGCCGAACATCATGCCGTACATCCTCATTGGACTCAGCGGCGTCTTCGCGGCCGCGGTCTTGATCGAGTCGGCGCTGAGCTTCCTTGGCCTCGGCGTCAGCCCCGGCGAGCCGAGCTGGGGCGCCGACCTGAATACCGGCGTCCAGACGGGCGGCGACAAGTACCCGTGGCTCGTGATCTTCCCCGGCGCCGCCATCAGCCTCGTCGTGCTCGCGTTCAACCTGCTGGGCGACACGCTGCGGGATGTCCTGGACCCGCGGCTGCGCGGCTCCACTGGCCCGCGCAAGTAGCACCTGCCGCTGACCTAACCCCCGGCCCCTTCCCTGGGAGGGAAGGGGGGCGAGATCGCGGAGCGCGACAAGTTCCGTCTCCTCCCGTCTACCCTCTGCGCCCTCCGCGCCTCCGCGGTGGACCCGTCGTCTTCCGTGTGCCGACGCAAGGCAAGTAGCACCTGCCCCGCGCGGCCGCTACCCTGACCCCATGGCCGACGACCGCTTCTACCCGCAGGTCAATTTCGCCTCGCTCGACGCGGAGGACTCGTCGTTCGAGCGCTCGCGGGTGGTCGTGCTGCCGGTGCCGTACGACTCGACCGTGACCGCGCGCGCCGGCACGCGCGACGGGCCGCGGGCGATCATCGAAGCCTCGGCCGACATGGAGCTGTACGATGTGGGCCTGGGCATCGAGCCGTACCGCCACGGCATCCACACGCTGCCGGAGCTGGCGCCGCACACCGGCTCGCCCGAGGCGATGACGGACCGCATCGAGGCCGTCGTCGGCGAGCTGGTCGACGCGGGGAAGTTCGTCGTGACGCTGGGCGGCGAGCACACCGTCGCGGTGGGCGCCGTGCGCGCTCACGCGAAGCGCACGCCGGGGCTGTCGGTGCTGGCGTTCGACGCGCACAGCGACCTGCGCGACGAGTACCTGGACTCGCACTACAACCACGCCTGCACGCTGCGCCGCGCGCTCGAGGTAGCGCCGGTGACGCAGGTGGGGCTGCGCAGCGCCTCGGCCGAGGACGCGGCGCTGATCCGCGAGCGCGGCCTGGGGTTCTACTCGCCGCGCGAGTACCGGCAGGCGGGCGCGCAGGCGGTGGTCGACCGGCTGAGCGACGACGTCTACATCACGATCGACCTCGACCACTTCGACCCGTCCGAGATGTCGGCCGTCGGCACGCCGGAGCCCGGCGGCCTGCACTGGGACGAGGTGTCGGAGCTGCTGGTGGCGCTGACGAAGAGCAAGCGCGTCGTCGGGTTCGACGTGACCGAGTTGTCGCCTTCGCTGGGGCCGCGCTCGTGCGCGCAGCTGGCGGCCAAGCTGACCTACCGCCTGATCGGCCTCGCGCTCGGCCCGACGGAGTAGCGGCGATGCCGGAACGCAAGGGCCGCAAGCGCAAACCGGTGCGCGTCCGCCGCGACGACGAGTCGCCGCGGATCGCGGTGCAAGGCGAGACAGAGCGCACGCCCGCATCGCCCGCGCGGCCGCAGACGGAGGCTGACGCGTCGATCCCGGCGCTGCGGGCGCGCTACGCCGGTTTCATCGTCGCCATGCTGACGCTGATGATCGGCACGCTGACGCTGGCCCAGGGCGTCGTCGGCGACTACGGCGTCGCGGACGCGGCGCTGCGCATCGGCGCGGGGGCGGTGCTGATCGTGATCGCGCTGGTGGTCGGCGCGCTGGCGCTGGTGCCGGGGCGCATCGCGGCGTGGCTGCGGCGCTGATCGGAGGGTGCTCGTGCGCGTCCTGGTCATCGGCGGCACACGGTTCATCGGCCCGCTGGTGGTCGACCGGCTGGTCGCGGCGGGCCACGACGTCACGGTCTTCCATCGCGGCGAGACCGAGGGCGATCCGGAGCCGGGTGTCGCACACGTCCACGGCGACCGCCATGCGCTCGGCGAGCATCGCGAACAGTTCGCGCGCCTGCGCCCCGACGTCGTGCTCGACATGGCGCCGATGTCCGGCGACGACGCGATCGCCGTCGTCGATGCCGTCAGCGGCATCGCGCAGCGGCTCGTCGCCGTCAGCAGCATCGACGTCTACCGCGCGTACGGCCGGCTGCACGGCAGCGAGCCCGGCCCACTCGAGCCGCTGCCGCTGACGGAGGACTCGCCGCTGCGGGAGAAGCTCTACCCCTATCGGGGTGCACGCGCCGGCAAGCTCGACGACTACGACAAGATCCCGGCCGAACAGGCGGTGATGTCGGACGCGCAGCTCGCCGGCACGGTGGTCCGCCTGCCGGCGGTGCACGGCGAGGGCGACTACCAGCACCGGCTCTTCATGGAGCTGGCGCGCATGGACGCCGGGCGCCCGGCGATCCTCGTGCAGGAAGATCAGATGCACTGGCGCTGGCCGCGCGGCTACGCCGGCAACTGCGCCGATGCGATCGCGCTGGCGGTGACCGACGCGCGCGCCGCGGGCCGCATCTACCACGTCGCCGAGCCGCAGGCGCTGACGCAGGAGCAGTGGCTGCGCACCGTCGCCCGGCTGGCGGGCTGGAGCGGCGAGATCGTGGCGCTGCCGAAGGAGGCGATGCCCGCGCACCTGCGGGCGCAGGAGAACTTCGCGCAGGACCTGGTGGTCGACAGTTCGCGCATCCGGCGCGAGCTGGGGTACGCAGAATCGGTGGCGGTGGACGACGGCATCGCGCGCGCCATCGCGTGGGAGCGGGCGCACCCGCCGGAGCGCATCAAGCCGGAGTGGCTGGACTTCGCCGCGGAGGATGCGGCGCTAGCGGCGCGGGCGAGGTAGCGGTGTGAGTGCGGGAGCGTCCGCCTGCGGGCGGCCCTCACCCCGGCCTTCGGCCACCCCTCTCCCACGAGGGGAGAGGGGATCAGCCCGGCGGTTCGAACGCTATTTACGAGGCCATGCACGCGCCAGCGGACACTGCCGTGCCAGCGCCACGCGTCGGAAGCACTACACTGGCTCCGGCAAACAGCAGAGGGGAAGGCGCACAAACGTGAGCACGAGCAACGGCGGCAATCGACGCTGGAAGCAGCAGGAGCAGCGCATCGCCCGCGCGCTCGGCACGGCGCCGATCGCCAGCAACGGCGCGCGGCGCAGCGACATGGAGGCCGGCCAGTACGGCGCCGAAGTCAAGACGATGAAGGCGATCCCGGTGCGCGTCCGCAAGGCGATGGAGCAGAGCGTCGAGGCGTGCGCGAAGACCGGCAGGGTGCCCGTGGTGGTGCTGAACCAGCCGCGCGCCGGCAAGAAGCCGCTGCGGCTCGTGGTGATGCGCTTCGAGGACTGGCAGAAGAACAACGCGCCGAGCGAGTGAGTGAGCCGCGGCCGGTGCGCCGGATGTGGCGCCGCCGCTGCGCCCTGCACGCCCCTCGTCGCCACGCTCCCCTTCCCTCCCAGGGAAGGGGCCGGTCGAACACTCGCCGTCGAAGACTCGCCGTGGCGAGTGGCGAGGGGTTAGGTCCGACTACCTCGCGGCGGCCGCGCGCAGCCGCTGGATCTCGGCGAGGTGGCCGGCTTCGTGCTCGACCATGTGCTCGACGATCTGGCGGATGCTGAGGCGGCCGACCTCCAGGTGCTGGCCGGTGCGCGCCCAGTTCCAGTTCACCAGCGACGTCAGCAGCAGCACCGTCTTCGCGCGGAACGCCCGCAGCTCCGACAGCATCTCGCCGATGTCGTGCGTCATGTAGCCGTGCTCGCGCGCGAAGGCGTCCTGGTCGTACGGCTCCAGCACCGGGTCCGTCTGCGTCGACATCATATAAGTGCGCTTGTGGTAGACCTCGGCCGCATCGCGCAGGTGGCCCAGCAGCTCGCGAATGCACCAGGCGTCCTGCCCGCTGCGGTACGTGGCCTCGGCCTCGGTGATGCCCTTGAGCGCGTCCTCGAGCTGCTTCGGCAGCGCGCGCAGCGGCTCGACCAGGTCGAAGTGGCCCTGCGTGCCGGGCTCGTTGCGCGGGTAAGTGAACACGTTGGGCGTCGATGCGGGCATGGGCGATTCCTCGGGCTGCGTCCGGCGCCGCGTCAGCGCGCGGCCGGCGCGGCATCTTTCTCGGGGACGGGCAGGCGGTCGTTCAGCGTCGTCGTGGCGACCACTTCGCCGCCGCGCAGGTAGAGCCGGGGCACGCGCGCCGTGATGCCGGCCAGGATCTCCCACGAGATCGTGTCGGCCAGCGCCGCAAGCTCATCGGCGTCGATGCGCTCGCTTCCCTGCACACCCATGATAACGGCCTCGTCATCGACCGCAACGCCGGGCACGTCCGTCACGTCGGCCATGCACATGTCCATGGCGATGCGGCCGGCGATGGGCGCGCGGCGGCCCCGCACCAGCACCGACGCCTGGTTCGAGAGCGCGCGGCGGAAGCCATCGGCGTAGCCGCACATGATGAGGGCGATGCGTGAGGGCCGCTCCGCCACCCACGTCCGCCCGTAGCCGACGGTGGCGCCCGCCTCGACATCGAGCACGCGGGCGACGCGGCTCTTGAGCGAGAGCGCGGGCCGCAGCCCGAGGCCTTCGCCGAGACCGGGGGCGGGCTCGTAGCCGTAGATGCCCAGGCCGGCGCGCACCATGTCGAGCGCCATCTCCGGGCTGCCGAGCAGGCTCGCCGACGCGGAGCAGTGCCGCACCGGGATCCACGGCAGCCGCGCCGACGCCGCCATCAGTGCATCGTGCTGCATGCGGGTGAAGCTCTGGTCGCCCTCCTCCGCGGCGGCGAAGTGGGTGAAGATGCCCTCGATCTCGATCGACGGCAGCGCGCGCACGCTCCCGGCGAACGCCACCAGCGCCTCCAGCTCCAGGCCGTGGCGGTTGAGGCCGCTCTCCAGCTCGACGTGGACCTTCTGCGTGACGCCGCGGCCGAATGCGAAGCGGGACAGCGCGAGCGCCGCCTGCATCGAATCGACGGTCGGCGTCAGCCCGAGGCGGACGATGCGCTGCGCCTCCGCCGCGTGCGTGTAGCCGAGGACCAGGACCGGCGCATCGATCCCCGCGCGCCGCAGCTCCTCGCCCTCATCGACGCAGACGACGCCGAGGCTCGCCGCCCCGGCATCGATCGCGGCGGCGGCGACGGCGGGCGCGCCGTGGCCGTAGGCATTCGCCTTGACGATAGCGCAGAGCCGTGCCGGCGCGGCGCGCTCCGCGAGCGTGCGGACGTTGTGCGCGATGGCATCGAGATCGATCTCGGCCCATACGGGGCGGCCGCGGTGGAGACTCATGCGGGAAGGATACCTTGTCGGTCGGATGTTAGATGTTAGATGTTAGATGTTGGAAGTCGGAACGTGAGGACACGAGCACCTCACCCCGGCCTTCTCTCCACGGCGAGTCTTCGACGGCCACCCCTCTCCACGACGTGGAGAGGGGCTCATCAGACGAATGAACTCGCGCCGAGTGGTCCAGCCGCGCGCGGCTCAGATCCGCCTTCCGATTTCCGACGTCCGACTTCCCGCATCCGACCTCCGACTTCCAGCAGACGAGCCCGTCAGGGCTTCAACAGCCAGCGCTTCGGCAGGCGGTAGGTGTAGAGGGTGCCGGTCATGCGCTCGCCGTCCCAGATCTCGCCGCGGCCGGTGCGCGTGATCTCCTGGTAGCCGTTCTGCAGCGTGATGATCCGGTGGTCGATGAGGTTGAAGACGACCGCGCCGGCCTTCACCGGGCGCAGGCTCGCCTCGCGCGTCGTCTCGTCGACGATGCGGAAGATCGGCGTCTCGTCGGGCCGCGCCTGCTCCAGCGCGGCATGGATCGCGTCGTAGCGGCCGGGCAGGTTGCGCTCGTCGAACAGCGCCAGGCCGTTGGCCACGCGCTCGCTCAGGCCGCGGTAGTACTCCTCGGCGCGCTCGAGCAGCTCGCCTATGCGGGTGGGGTCCGTCGTGCACGCCTTGAGCAGCGCCGGCAGCGCTTCGCCGTGCGTGACGAAGCTGATGCCGCCGGAATCGTCGATGATCGTGATTCGAAGCAGGTTCATGCCAGTACCAGCGCGATTGCCGCGCGTTTGATTTCGAAGGTACCATTGAGCCCGAAACCTGTCAAAACATGCCCCCACAGGCTCAGCCCGATGCACTCAGCCCGCCGAAGCATCGCCACGCGCACGCTTGCCATTACTCTTGTCATCGGCGGGCTGGCGGCCGCGTGCAGCGGATCGAAGCCGAAACCGACGCCTTCCCCAGCCGCCACGGGCGTCGCCGCGCTGGCGGCCGAGAGCGCAATGCCGCCGACTCCGACACCGCCGCCCGCCGACATCAAGCTCGCCGAGCGGCTGCGCTACGAGGGCGACTTCGAGGCCGCCGCGGGTGTCTACGGCGCCGTCGCGAGCCAGGCGCACGGCGCGAAGCAGCAGCAGGCACGGCTGGCGCAGGCGCAGTTGCTCGGCCGCTCCGGCAACTCCGCCGGCGCGCGCGCGCCGCTCGACGCCTACGTCGCCGACGCGGGCGCGGCCGGCGACGCCAGCGCGGCGCGCTACATGCTCGCCTCCACGCTCGACGATCTCGGCGACCTGCCGGGCGCGGTCGCGGGCTACGAGCGCTACATCGCGGCGGACGGCGTGCTGTCGGACTTCGCGCGGATCGAGCGGGCGAAGCTGCTGGCGCGGCTCGGCCGCATCGCCGAGGCAGAGGCGGCGGCGCAGGAGGTGGTCGTGAGCCCACTGCTGCCCGCATTCAAGGCCTCGTTCACGTTCAGCATCGCGAAGGCGTTCGAGCAGGGCCACGCCGATGCGGACGCGCTGGCCTGGTACGCGCGCGCGCAGGTTGGCGGCGATGCGGCGTCGGCGCTGGCGCGGAGCGGCGCCATCAAGCAGCGCCTCAACGATCCGACGTGGAGCGCCGACTACCTCCGGGCCGTGACCGCGTACCCCGAGAGCGCCGTCGCGCCCGCGCTGCTGGATGCGCTCGACGCGGCGGCCGTGCCGGTGAGCGCGTACACCCGCGGGCTGGTGGACTATCGCGCCGGGCGCAGCGTAGCCGCGCGGGCGGCGCTGAACGAGGCCGTCGCCGCCGCCGACCATCCGGCGCAGGCGGCGTACTACCTCGCCGCGCTGGACGAGCGCGAGGAGAATACGGCCGCCGCGATCGCCGGGTACCAGCGCGCGCACGATCTCGATCCGGCGTCGACGCTTGCGGACGACGCGCTGTGGTGGCGCGGGCGGCTGCTGGAGCAGGCCGCACGCTACGACGACGCGGCGGCGACGTACGCGGTGCTGGTCACCGAATACCCCGCGTCGGCGTGGGCCAGCGACGCGAACTTCCACCGCGGCCTCGCGCAGTACCGCGCGGGGAATTACGCCGGCGCCGCGGCGGCGTGGGGGGCGATCGTCCCGGCGGCGAGCGGCGACGATGCCCTGCGGGCGCGCTTCTGGCAGGGGCGCGCGCTGGCGGCCGCCGGCGACGCGCTCGCGGACGCGGTGCTGGCGAGCCTGCACAACGACGCGCCCGCGAGCTTCTACGGCCTGCGCGCCGAGGTGCTGCTCAAGAAGAACGACGTCAAGGACCGCAAGCCCCGCCTCAAGGACGAGCGGCCGGACTGGGACAAGATCGCAAAGTACTTGAAGGAGAGCGCCGGCGTCGACGTGAGCGCGCCGCCCGACGCGGACCCGCGCTGGGCCGAGGCGGCGGCGTTGCGCGCCGTCGGCCTCAACAACCAGTCCGACGCCGTGGCGCGCGCCGTACTCTCCGACGACAGCCTCGACGTCGCGCGGGTGTACGCCGACACGCGCGCGGCGTACGAGAGCGGGCAGGCGAGCCTGGCGGCGCGCGCGGCGACGACGCTGATCGCCGCGCTGCCAGCGGGCGCGCCCGAGCCGCCGGCCGCGTTGCTCCGGATTGCCTACCCCGCGGCGTACAGTGACCTGGCGTCTGACGCGGCGAAGCGGCACGACGTGTCGCCGGCGCTGCTGCTAGCGCTCGTGCGGCAGGAGAGCTACTACGATCCGGATGCGGGCTCCGGCGCGGGCGCGCTCGGGCTGACGCAGGTGATCCCGGCGACCGGGCAGGCGATCGCCACGGCGCTCGGTGTGGAGCCGTTCCGAGCCAGCGATCTCTATCGCCCAAAGGTCAGCCTGATCTTCGGCGCGACCTATCTTGGGGACCAGCTCGGTGAGTTCGACGGCAACCCGTACCACGCGCTCGCCGCGTACAACGGCGGCCCGGGCACGGCGTCGAACGCGATCAAGTCGGCCGGCGGCGACGAGGACCTCTTCGTCGAAGACCTGGAGTTCGACGAGACGCGCCGCTACGTCCGGCTGGTGATGGAGAACTACGCGCGCTACCGCCAGCTATACGAGGGCATCGACCGCCCGTCGCTTCCGCGCTGAGCGCGCGAGGCTGCCCGATGCGATGCGGTCGCCGCCGTCCGTTGCGCTAGACTGATCGCAAGATGCGCACACTTCTCCGGACGCGGCTCCGGCCGATGTCGGCCGACGATATCGTGCAAGTCGCCGACATCGAGCGGGAGTCGTTCCCTTCGATGTGGCCGCAGACGGCGTACAAGCGCGAGCTGACGAACCAGATCGCGCGCTACACCGTGATCACCGAACTCCCGGGCGACCCGGCGGCGCAGCCATCGCAGCACAGCGGCATCATCGGCGCGCTCAAACGGATCGTCGGCGGCGAGGCCGCCCCGCCGGCGGAGCACCTGCTGGGCTTCATCGGCATCTGGCTGATGGTCGGCGAGGCGCACATCGTCACCGTGGCCGTGCGCGACGCCTGCCGGCGCATGGGCATCGGCGAGCGGCTGCTGATCGCCGCGACCGAGCAGGCGCTGGCCTACGACCAGGAGGTGCTGACACTGGAGGTGCGCGCATCGAACCAGGCGGCACAGCGGCTGTACGAGAAGTACGGCTTCGCGCACGTGGGCCTGCGCGTCAAGTACTACACGGACAACAACGAGGACGCCGCGATCATGACGACGCCCGAGATCGCCTCGACCGGCTATCGTGCGCTCTTCGAGGAGCTGCGCGAACGGCACCGCGCCCGCTACCCCGACCTCTGGACGTGACACCGGTGCGCCGGGGCCGCATGCACCTCGCGGTGCTCATCGCGCTGCTGCTGGCGCTGACGTCGATCGCTGCGGGCTGCCGGCGCGGCGGCTCGGGGGTGACGAACGCCTCGAAGACTGCTCACGCCTCGTCAGCGAGCACAGCCTCCGCCACGACGCCCGTCGCGCCGAACGCCGCCGCCACCGCCACGTGCGAGACGCCGCTCCCGCACGCCGCCGGCGACGCGAGCGCGACGCTGCGCAGCGGCGGCCTGGACCGCGCATACCTGCTGCACGTGCCGCCGTCGTACGACGGGACGCGCCGGATGCCGCTCGTGCTGACGCTCCACGGCTTCGGCTCGAACGGGCGGCAGCAGGCGGTCTACTCCGGCTTCCCGGCGAAGGGAGACCGCGAGGGCTTCATCGTCGTGTCGCCCGACGGGACGGGGACGCCGCTGCACTGGACGTATCCGGGCCTGGGCGACGTCGACGACATCGCCTTCATCCGCGAGCTGCTCGACCGGCTCGAGGGGACGCTCTGCATCGATGCGAAGCAGGTGTTCATCTCCGGCATGTCGAACGGGGCGGCGTTCGCCCAGCGCGTCGCCTGCGCGATGCCCGAGCGCATCGCCGCGGTGGCGGCCGTCACGGCGCTGGTGTACCCGCGGGACTGCGACACCGACGCGCCGGTCGCCGTGATCGGCTTCCAGGGCACCGACGACCCGTGCGTGCCGTTCGGCGGGGGCACGTCGCAGTGCGGTCAGCGGCTGCCCGTGCCGCCGATCGAGGAGTCGGCGAAGAACTGGGCGCTCCACGACGGCTGCGGCATCGGGCCGACGGAGCAGCGCTTCAGCGAGCACGTGCGCACCATCACCTACAGCGGATGCAGGGGCGAGACGGCCGTTGTGCTCTTCGTCATCGAAGGCGGCGGCCACACCTGGCCCGGATCGATCGACGTCGCCCGCCTCGGCGCCACCACCCGCGAGGTGAACGCGACGGACCAGATCTGGCAGTTCTTCGCGGCCCAGGCCGCGGCCAGACCGTAGCTATCCCAGCGCGTCCAGCAGCAGCGCCCGCAGTGCGCCCTCATCGACCGGCGCCTGCGCGACCACCCGCTCGCCCACCGCCACCACCGGCACCACGTCGTTGTACCGCTTCCGCAGCGCGGGATCGTGGTCGATGTCCAGCTCCACGATCGTGAAGCGCAGGTCGCCGCTGAGCGCGCGCAATGCGGCCGCGGTCTCGTCGCAGAGGCCGCACTGCCGGCGCGTGTAGAGGATGACCTCGCGGCTCATCAGCGATAACGGGCGGAGGTCGGCGTCTGCTTCGGCTTCGCGGCGCTGCCGCCGGGACCGGGCGGCGCCGCCGTCGGCTGCTCCTGCGGCGCGCGCAGCACGCTCCGCACCAGCCCGGCCGCGCCGAGGACGAAGGTGCACGTCGAAACCACCTGCGGGAACGTCATCCAGTTCTTGATGATGTACTCCGGGCAGCCGGTCGGATTCGGGCAGAACGGCCCGCTGTCGATGCGCAGGTAGCTGACGCCGAAGCGCATCGCCGAGTACAGCACCACGCCGGTGCAGAACGTGATCCCCGGCCGGTGCTTCCAGAATTTCATCCACAACAGCGCCATCACGCCGATGATCAGCAGGTCGCCGATCATCTCGTAGGTCGTGGCCGGGTGGCGCGCGAGGAACTCTCCGCCCGACGTCGTCGAGAACGGGTAGCCGGGACTGTCGATGTTGGTGTACTTCACCGCCCACGGCAGGCTCGACACCTTCGCGATATGCTCGCCGTTGATCAGGTCGCCGATACGCCCGATCGCCATCCCCAGCAGCGCGCCGAACCCCGCAGCATCCAGCCCGCGCGCCACCGGCATCCTGCGGATGAATCCGTACGCGCACGCCGCCAGGACGCCGCCGATGATCGCGCCATAGACCGTGATGCCGCCCTCGTTGATCTTCAGGACGTCGAGCCACTGGCCCTCGAAGCGCACGCGGTTCTCCAGCACGAACATCGCGCGCGCGCCGATGATCCCCGCCGGCACCCCGATCAGCGCGATGCTGTACGCGTCGTCCTCCGTGAACCCCTGCCGCCGCCCGAGCCAGCTGGCCAGGTATACGCCGGCGGCGATGCCGATCGCCGTGAAGACGCCGTGCCACGACAGCGTGAACGGCCCGAACTTGAGGATGTTCGGATCCCACGAGATCGTGATCGTCAGCAGATGGAGCAGCAGCGGCACTAGCGTTCCTCCTCGAGCTCCGGCGGGATCGGCACACCCATGCGCCGGGCGAGCGAGCGCATGTCTTTCTCGAATCCGCCGCTCTTCTCGGCCAGCGCGGCCACTTGCGTGCCGGCGTCCGTGAGCCGGATCCACAGCCGCCGCCGCGGCACGTAGAAGGTTATCGCAAGGCCACCGAGCAGCATAGCCGTCGCGATCCAGATGAACCACGCGCCCGCGTCGCGCTTCACGGAGATGCCGGCGAACGCGCGCTTCCCCTCGAAGGTGTATTCGTAGCCTCCAACCCGCGTCGGCGACCCCTCGGCCAGCGAGATCGCCGGCTGTCCCTTCGACACCAGCATCAGCGATGGCTTGCCATCCGGCCCCGTCGCCAGCTGCGCCAGCTCCTGCGCGTCCGCGCCCGGCACGCCCAACCCCACAGCCGACGGGATCGACTCCACGCGGTCGAAGCGCACGCCCAGCCCGCTCAACGTGCCCGTTGCGCCTTCGCCGATGCGCAGCTGCCCGTCCGACGCGCTGCCCTTCGGGTCGAACGCCACGAGTTGCCACGCCCTGTCCTGCACCGTGGTCAGCCCGATCCACACCACACGGCCGCTCTCCGGCACCTGCACCAGCGCCCCGCTCGCCGCCGACAGGAAGTCGGTGGGCGCCACGACGTCGCTCAGCAGCACCCTGCCCGATGCATCGGTGATGGTGATGGCCGGCGCGGCGGTGGTGTCCTCCAGCGGGAACGTCTCGTGGAAGACGGTGTTGCCGCTCGCCACGTCGCGGATCTTCAGCTCAGCGCCGTTCGGGAAGTACGCCACCTGGTGGAAGCGATAGCCGCCGTACTTCATCGGGTCGTTCACCGTCGTCGTGCCCGACGCCACCTCGCGGCCGTTCTTGAAGATCGTCAGCTTCGTCCGGAAGTCCAGCGGATTGCCCTGCGCGCCGAAGCGCCCGATCGCATCGTCGATGCGCACCTGCAGCTGGTTGCCCCGGCTCACCGCGAACACCGGCGCCGTCGTGCCCGTGCCGGCGAAGATGTCCGCGCTGAAGCCGGTCAACCGCGTCACCAGCCCGCCGGAGATGAACAGGATCAGCGCCAGGTGGCTGATGAACGTGGCCAGCTGCGTCCACGGATGGCGGTCGGCGAAGACGTAGGTCGCGCCGTCGCGCGCCTCCGTCTTCGTCCGGAAGCGCATCCTGCGCAGCGCCGCCTCCAGCACACCCGCCTCGACGGGCGCCAGCGCGGCGCGGTTGTGCGCGCGCTCGAAGAAGCTGTCGGGCACGCGCGGGTTCGGCCGGAAGACGTTGTGGAACGTCGGCGACCAGCGGTTCAGCGTGCACACGGTGACGTTGACCACCAGCAGCCCCAACGCGCCCATGAACCACTTCGCGTGGAACACCTGGAACAGCCCCAGGCGGTACATGGGGTCCGTCAGCGGCCCGAAGTTGTTGCGCTGCCCGTCCAGCCAGACGATGATCGCGGCATCGTTGCCGCGCATCGCCTCCGGCACCTGCGGGATCAGCACCCCCATCAGCCCGAACAGCGCCAGCGTCGCGATGAAGAACACCGCGAAGCGCACGGACGTGAGCAGCCGCCAGACCGGCCGCGTCACATCGAATGACCACCGCCGCCGCCGCGCCGCCGTCTCCGCGCTAGCCATGCGGGCGCCCTCGCGTCGCTACCCCGACGTAGCGCGAGCCTTCAGCCCGCGCGTGCCCCGATTCGACCACCATCTGCGCAGGCCGCGCGTCGCTCATCGTACGTCGTCCTCGAGGAACCACCACGTAGCGCGGGCCTTCAGCCCGCGCGTGCCCCGATTCGACCACCATCTGCGCCGTCCCCGCGTTGTTCACCGTACCTCTTCCTCGAAAAACCACCACGTAGTGCGGGCCTTCAGCCCGCGCGTGCCGCGACTCGACCACCATCTGCGCAGGCCGCGCGTCGCTCATCGTACGTCGTCCTCGAGGAACCGCCGCGTAGCGCGAGCCTTCAGCCCGCGCGTGCCCCGATCCCACCGCCATCTGCGCGGGCCGCGCGTCGCCCACCGTACGTCGTCCTCGAGGGTCCGCCACGTAGCGCGGGCCTTCAGCCCGCGCGTGCCCCGATTCGACCACCATCTGCGCCGTCCCCGCGTTGTTCACCGTACCTCTTCCTCGAAAAACGCATGATAGTCCGCGATGCATCGTCCGTCGCCGCTCGAATACGGATACGCGGACGCATCATCGACCAGCCGAGCCGCCACCGGGTTCTGATGGACGTACTCGAGATACGCGTGTAGTTGCTCTCGCGTCCGCGCGACGCGATCAAAGAATCCCTCCTGCCACAACGGACCAGAGATCCCCAGGTGCTCGTTGACCCGACGCGCGATGCTGCCCTTTATGATGCGCATCGTCCCTGAGATGTTGCTGGAATCAGGCGGCACAACGACGAAATGGGCGTGATCTGGCATGAAGGCGAACGCGAGTAATAGGAAGCCGTGACGGTTACGCTGGTCGCGGAGCTCTTCCACGGCGATCTTGGCCGCCCCGCCCACGAACACGCGGCGCGATCGGTGTGCGCGCGTGCTCACGAAGTACGGGACGCGTCCGGCGTCGACGTGGGGTGGGCGTCGCGGTCCCCTCGTTGGCGCGTGCTCTGGCGGGTTCATGCGTGGACGTCCCGAGCGTGAGATTGATCGCGCGAAGCGTGCGCGCGCGGGCTGAAGGCCCGCGCTACGTGCTGCCGCCGATGGTAACCGCCACTGCGCATCACTCCCCCACGCCGATCGTCCGGAGGTTCTCCGCCAGCGTCTGCTGCGTCAGCGGCCCGTACACCCGCGCCCGCACGATGCCGTCGCCGTCGATGAAGTACGACGACGGGATGCCCTGCGTCGGCCCGCCGATCCGCCACGCGTCGCCGACGCCGCCCGTGCGGTCGATGACGATCGGGAACGTCATGCCGAATTCCCCGGCGAACCGCCGCACTTCGTCGTCGTTCTCCTGCAGGTCCACCGCCACCACCTCCAGCCCGCCGCCGTGCCGCTCGCCGTACGCGCGGACGATCTCCGGCATCTCCTTGCGGCACGGCGTGCACCACGACGCCCAGAAGTTCACCAGCAGCGGCTTCCCGCGCAGGTCGCTCAGCCGCAGCCGCCCGCCGTCCACCGTCTCCAGCACGAAGTCCGGCGCCGCCCGCCCCACGTCGGTCGATGGCGAGTGCCCGGTCGTGTTGCTCCCGGCCGGCAGCTCCACCACCCCCAGGCCATCCGCGGCGCGCTCGCCGCCGCCGCGCCCGCGCTCCAGGTAGTACAGGCCACCTACGATCGTCGCCACGATCACCACCGGCAGCACGAGGCTGCGCAGCGCGCCGCGCCACTCGCGCCGGTTCTGCGGCCGCTCCTCCACACCGGAAACCTCATCGATGGGCAGCTGCTCGGCGTCGCTCATGGCGCACTCAGCGGCTGGAACAGCCGCTCGTAGATCGTCCGCACCTCGGCCGGCGGCAGCCCTCTGCCGAGGAACTCGTCGCCCGCCCGCAGCTCGAAGTGCAGGTGCTCCTCGACGCCCGGATCGCTGATCGATTCCGGCGTGCCGGAGTCGCCGACGAAGGCGATCACGTCGCCCTGCGCCACCTTCGTCCCGATGAGGATGTTCGCCGCGATGTCCGACAGGTGCGCGTACCGCGTGACGATGCCCTTCCCGTGGTCGATCCACACCTGCTGCCCCCGAAACAGGTCCAGCACGTCGAAGTCGTTGGCGTGCCCCTCCGCGATGCGCGTGTTTGCGGCGGCGAGTTCCGCCGGCGTCAGCGCGTGGTACGTGTGGTCGGCGCGGACCACCGTCCCGCCCTTCGCCGCCAGCACCGCCGTGCCCTTCGCGATCGGCGCACAGTTGTCGTAGCCGTAGAAGTCGACGCCCTCGTGCACCCCGCCGCGATACTCGCGCGGCGCGTTCGGCATCAGCTGGTCGCCCTTCGGCAGGCAGCCGCCCTTGATCGGATAGGCGAAGCCGCGGAACACGCTCAAATCCAGCGGCTCTGGCGTCGCCGTCGGCTCGGGCGTAGCGGTGCGGGCCGCCCCGGACGCGCCGCGGCAGCCCGCCAGCACGGCGAGCGTCAGGACCAGCAGTGGGACGAACGAGAACCGCCGCAGAGGCGACCAGCCTTCCGGCCCGAATCCACGGGCCGGCTCAGGATACCGAACCCCCCGATGCGAAGTTAGATCCGGCCACTTCCCGTAGCCGCCGCGACGGCCTACAATCGAAGCCATGGGTCAAGCAATCGTCCTCTGGATTCACATCCTCGCCGCCGTCGCCTTCATCGGCCCCCAGATCTTCCTGGTCGTCGCCGCCATGCCGGCGCTCCGCACCATCGCCGACGTCAAGGTGCGCGCGCAGGCCGCCCGCGTGATGACCATGCGCTTCGGGATCCTCGGCGGCGCCGCGCTCGTCGTCCTCCTGGTCACCGGCATGATCAACTACGCCCACGCCAGCGACGAGAAGAGTCTCGACTTCAAACGCTACTTCATCGCCATGCAGATCAAGCTCACGCTCGTCGCGCTCGTCGTGCTGATGACGATCCTGCACGGCGCCGTCTTCGGCCGCCGCCTGCAGCAACTCCAGGAGACCGGCGCCTCCGAAGCCGAGATCGCCGCCACCCGCCGCTGGTCGATGCTGCTGTCGATGGCCACCCTTGCCGCGTCGATCGCCATCCTCCTCTTCGCCGCGCTCCTCGGCTCGGAGTGGTCGGTGCAGGGCGCCCTTCGCTAACGCCGCCATCCCCGCCCCGCCTCTCTGCTCTCTGCTCTCTGCTCTCCGGCGCCCTTTGCTGTTTGCTGCTTGCTGTTTGCTGTCGCCCGTAGAACCTATAACCTAATCCCTAGAACCTAGAACCTCCCACACACAAGGACGTACCCCATGGTCTTCCGGCGCTCGGGATCAGACGACGGCGAGCAGGTGCAGGACGAAGACACCGACGGCCTCAACATCGTCAGCGAAGACGACGACGATGAGGAAGAGGACGGCGGCGGCGAAGAGACCATCTTCGTCCGCGGCGAACAGTGCTGGGTCTGCCAGGCCGAGCCCGGCACGGTCGGCGTCGACCCCACCTGCCACGGCACCTACGGCGGCGAGGAGCCCGTGCTCGTCGGCTATCGCTGCCTGGAGCAGGCGCTGAGGGATGCGTACGCCAAGGACGAGGGCATCGCGATCATCGCCGAGCCCTTCGGCGCGAACATCTTCCACCTCTACTACCGGCTCGACGAGATGCCCGCGTACCAGTTCCCGCGCGAGGACGTCGAGGCGATCTCGTGGCTGCTGCTCAGCATCGGCGACGACTGCGCGCGTTGCGGCGAGCAGAGCCACTTCGCCTGGCTGACGCCCGACTTCGTCGACCCCGAGCTGCCCGAGGAGCCGGACCGCGCCGTCTTCCGCAACATGGACCGCGATGTGGAGCACCTCTGCAAGGGCTGCGCCGCCGCCGCGCTCGCGAAGTCGTACGCCGCGCTCAAGCTGCCGCTGATCACCGTCGAGGTGCCGCGCAGCGCCATGGGCGTCATGATGCCCTCAGGAGCGTAGATGACGCTCGTCCTCGAACAGCAGTACATCGACGAGATGATCGCCCACGCGAGGGAAGAGGCGCCGAACGAGTGCTGCGGCATCATCGCCGCGGCGGACGGCCGCGCGCAGAAGCTTTACCGCGCCATCAACGCCGAGGCCAGCCCCTACCGCTACAGCGTCGAGCCGAAGGACCTGCTGCGCATCTACCAGGACGCCGACGAGCACGGCTGGGAGTTCCTGGTCATCTACCACTCCCACACCCACACCGAGGCCTACCCTTCGCCCACCGACATCCGCCTCGCCACCTGGCCCGACGCCTGCTACGTGCTCGTCTCCCTCATGGACGAAGCCCACCCCGTCGTCCGCGCCTTCCGTATCGAGAACGGCACAGTGACCGAAGAGCCGATCGAGACGCCGGGGGTGTAGTTCACAGTTATCAGTGCACAGTTCACAGTACGGGCAAGCAGTGAGCCCTCGCCGTAACAGAACAGCGCTGACCAAGTGGCCAGCGCTGTCGAGTAACTGATAACTGTCAACTGATAACTGTGAACTCCCGCCCTACACCTCGCTCTTGCTCAGTGTCGCCAGGAACTCCGCGTTGCTGCCGGTGCGGCTCAGCCGCTCCAGCAGCCGCTCCGTCGCCTCCGACGGGTTGGACGCGTTCGAGGCGATCATCGACATCATGCGGCGCATCAGCCACACCTGCCGCAGCGTCGCCTCGTCCATCAGCAGCTCCTCGCGGCGCGTGCTGCTGCCGGCGATGTCGATCGCAGGGAAGACGCGGCGCTCGGCCAGGCGGCGGTCCAGCCGCAGCTCCTGGTTACCGGTGCCCTTGAACTCTTCGAAGATCACCTCGTCCATGCGGCTGCCCGTGTCGACGAGGCACGTCGCGATCACCGTCAGGCTGCCGCCCTCTTCGCAGTTGCGCGCCGCGCCGAAGAAGCGCTTTGGCGGGTAGAGCGCGACCGGATCCATACCGCCGGTCAGCGTCCGTCCGCTCGGCGGCATTGCCAGGTTGTACGCGCGGGTGAGGCGCGTGATGCTGTCCAGCAGGATGACGACGTCCTTGCCGCCCTCGACGCGCCGCTTCGCCATCTCCAGCGCCATCTCGGCGACGCGCGTGTGGTCCTCGACCGGCTCGTCGAAGGTCGACGCCACGACCTGACCCTTCACCGAGCGCTTCATGTCGGTCACTTCTTCCGGCCGCTCGCCGATCAGCGCGACGATCAGGTCGATGTCCGGGTAGTTCGTCGCGATGCCCGAGGCGATCGCCTTCAGCAGGAACGTCTTGCCCGCCTTCGGCGGCGAGACGATCAGCCCGCGCTGCCCGCGCCCGACCGGCGAGATCAGGTTGATCAGCCGCCCGGAGAGGTCCGCCGATGGCGTCTCGAGGTCGATCATCTCGTTCGGGAAGATCGCGGTGAAGTTCTCGAAGTGCGGTCGCGCCTTCGCCACCTCCGGGTCCACGCCGTTGACGTTATCGACCCGCAGCAGCCCGTAGTACTTTTCGCTGTCCTTGGGCGGGCGCACCTGCCCCGTCACGTAGTCGCCGGTCCGCAGTCCGAAGCGCCGGATCTGCGACTGGCTGACGTACACGTCGTTCGATCCCGGCAGCAGGCTTTCGCCCCGCAGGAACCCGTAGCCGTCGTCGACGATCTCCAGGATGCCGCCGGTCGTGAGCGCTGAGTCGCGCTCGGCCTGCGTCATCGGCTGCTCGCCGGCGTCTTCCTGTGGAGCCGGGCGTGGTCCGCCGCTCGACCGTCTTCGTTCTCGTACTGCACCCATGTTGGTCCTCGATTGGGGGGTATGTGCGGCGTAGCCGCCTCTGTTGGCTCCCTGTGGGATCTACGCTCCGCTGACTCAGCACGGGCTGCGGGACGGTAGTCGTCTCGCCTATCTGCGCCTGGGTGCAATGGGAGTCGCTTCGGCGCCGGGAGAAGAAAGCGCCGGGAGTGAGCGGTGAATCTACGTCTTGTTACCTCATCGTCCGGATATCTGTCAAGCGCGCCGCGCACATTGCGGCCGCTTCCGGGTCAAGAACGGCTGAATACGGGGATCGCGCTGCCGCCGAAGGCGTCGCGGACCGTGCGCGAAGGCGCGGTCTCTCTCTCAGTATCGCCCGCCCGGCGCGAACGCGCATCCGTCACTTCCCTCATTTCGCCCGAACCGCGGCATCGCCGCCGCGCATTGCCCGTCGCCGCGCCGGCGGCGATACTGCGCTCGCCGGCGCACCGCCGTCCCACCGCCGCCAGGGGTACATCCGTGGAACTCCTCCGCTCGCTGCTCTTCGTCCCCGGCCACCGCGAGCGCATGCTCGCCCGCGCCGCCAGCGCCGGCGCCGACGCCATCGTCATCGACCTCGAAGACGCCGTGCCGCCTGCCGAGAAGAAGGCCGCGCGGCGCCAGGCGCGCACTGCCCTCAAGGCGCTCGCCGATGCCGGCCAGACGGTCTTCGTGCGCGTCAACAGCATCGACTCCGGCCTCACGCGCGACGACCTCATGGCGCTCGTCCGCAAGGGGCTCGCCGGCGTCGTGCTGCCCAAGGCCGCTCATCCGCAAGATCTCCGCGACCTGGACGTCCTGCTGCGCGAAGCGGAGATGGCGAACAAGGTACGCCCCGGCGACATCCGCACCATCCCGCTGATCGAGAGCCCGCGCGCCCTCCTCCGCTGCGAGGAGATCGCCCGCGCATCCGACCGCATCGTCGCGCTCTCCGTCGGCGGCGAGGACTACAGCGCCGCCATGGGCATCGCCCGCGACGCGGGCGGCGCCGGCCTCGCGCACGTCCGCTACGTCGTCGCGACGGTCGCCGCGGCGTACGGCCTGGTGCCCATCGACACGCCCTACGCCGACATCCGTGACGCAAGGGGCCTGGCCGCCGAGACGCGGCTCGTCAAGGCCATCGGCTTCAAGGGGAAGTACGTCCTCCACCCGGACCAGGTGGCCGCGGTCAACCGCGCCTTCACCCCTTCCCGCGAGGAGATCGCCGCGGCCCGCCGCACCGTCGCTGCCGCAAAGGAAGGCCTCGCGCACGGCGCCGGCGCCGTCAGCCTCGACGGCCGCATGGTCGACGCGCCGGTAGTGGATCGCGCAACCCGCCTCCTCGCGACCGCCGCCGCCATCAAGTCCCGCACGAAGAAATGAGTGAGCCCGGTCGATGACCGGGCTCACTCACATACATACATGTCACTGCAATGGGGCGAGGTGGTCTACAACCTACCCCCTACAACCCACAACCTCGTTCAGTCTTTCCAGATCGCGTAGCCCTGCGCCCGGCGGAGCTTGAAGTCGGTCTCCGGCATCTTGAACCCGAGCGCACGCACCTTCCTCAGGATCGTCTCGACCTGGCGCTTCTCCGTAGCAGTCAGCACCGAGCCGAACATGTCGTCGTACAGTTCCAGCGAGATCTTCACGATCTCTTCCGTGATCTCGCGCCCCTTGTCCGTGAGCTGCAGGCCCACGGCGCGCCGGTCGTTCGGGTCCGGGAGCCGCGTCACCCAGCCGCGCGTCTCGATCCGGTGCAGTATGCCGGTGATGCTCTGCGTCTCCTGGAACAGCAGCGTCGCCACCAGGCTCGGCTTGATCGGACCCTTCGAGAAGTGCAACACCGCAAGCACGCGCGCCTGCGACGCCGATACGCCGAGATGGTAGAACCGCCGCTCCAACAGCTTGTAGGACATCCAGTAGATCTCGGTGACCAGCACCCAGGGCAACATCGCCTGGGTGACCGCCGACTGGGAATCGACTTTTACGGATCGTGTTGCTGCCA
>Ga0315281_10001768_pt1 | contig 32107 bp, 33 predicted proteins | sample YL17G07_0_MG_FD_204540 | JGI IMG/M metagenome (GOLD analysis project Ga0315281, IMG submission 204540) | Sediment microbial communities from Yellowstone Lake, YNP, Wyoming, USA - YL17G07_0 | ecosystem: Environmental > Aquatic > Freshwater > Lake > Sediment | place: USA: Wyoming | collected...
GATGCAAAGGAAAATGAATGGTCGCTTGAGAATGCCGGGCATCGGGTGCAAATCATCAAGCACTGCGATGATAAAGGCGGCCGACTGGAGTTTGGCACGGAAATTATCACTTCCAAAGATGGCACCCTGGCTTCCTTGCTGGGCGCTTCACCCGGTGCATCAATTTCGGTTCAGGCGATGATAGAGGTGATTGAACGTTGCTTTAAAAAACAGGCGCGGACGTGCGACTGGAAGCACAAGCTGAAGGAAATGGTTCCTTCCTATGGCGAAACACTGGATGAAAACCTTGAACTGTTGCACGCCACGCGCAACCAAACCCGAAAAACGCTGGGGATCAAGTAATATATTCACGGGCATCGTACGAGATATAATAACGACTGCTCAGGGGCTCGCCCCGCAATTTTTAAACCAGGCTCATCATAGATTTGGAGTTTTCGTAATGACCGCACTCACCCCGCTGAGAGACATCCCGCAGAGCAATATATTTCGCAAGGGAGATACATTTGTTCTTTTTGGCGAGCTCTTTGGCAGGGGGTACGCTAATGGTCTGATCGATGAAGCGCGCAAGGCTGGCATGACCATCATGGGCATTACCGTGGGCCGCCGTGATGAGAACAATAAATTGCGCGCGCTGACAGCAGAAGAATTGGCTACCGCGGAAGCCAATCTGGGTGGCAAGATTTTCAACGTGCCACTGATGGCCGGGTTTGATCTCGATGCACCCGAAGGAACACCCACACCCACCGACATGCTTGGAAATATGACATTGAAAAGCTGGCAAGAAGACAAGCTGGATTTCAAGCACATTGAGAAATGCCGTGATGTTGGCGTCAAGCGTTTCAAGGACTCTGTCGCCAAAGTGATGGCGGAGCTGGATGGCAAAATCAAAGATAGCAGCAACGTATTTTTCGCCCACACCATGGCGGGTGGCATCCCCAAGGTCAAGGTTTTCCTCGCCATCGCCAACCGTATTTACAAGGGCCGTGGCGAACGCTTTATGTCTTCCCGTGCACTGGTTGATAGTGATCTGGGCAAGCTGATTTTAATGAATTTCGACGAGGTCACTGCCAATACTTTTCAGCATCTCATCGACGGCAGTGCAGCCATTCGCTCACGCATGGAAAAAACCGGCGGTCAGGTTCGCTATACCGCCTATGGTTATCACGGCACTGAAATTTTGATCGATGGCAAATACCAGTGGCAAACTTACACCAACTACACCCAGGGCAAGGCCAAAATGCGTCTGGAGCAGGTTGCCGAAAAGGCCTGGGCCCAAGGTGTAAAAGCTACAGTCTTCAACTGCCCGGAAATTCGCACCAACTCCTCTGACATTTTCGTCGGTGTGGAGCTTTCGCTTTTCCCCTTGCTCACTGCGCTTAAAAAGGAAGGCGGCGGCGCTTGGGCCGAGGCACAATGGAAAGCTTGCCAGGCACTCCTGCAGGACGGTTCATCGCTGGAAAATCTTCTCAAACGCATTGAAGATTACAACAAGAGCGACACCATGAAATCTTTCCGCAACTTTGAAGCATGGCCGATGGACAACACCGCCGAATTGGCTGACCTGATGATAGGCACCTCTGACGATATCACGCAAATGCACATTGACCGCAAAGCGCTAATCACCGACCTGCTCAGCGCATTGGTGCTCGAAGGCACCGGCCCCTTGATGTTCCACGAAGCCTCAAAGCCTGCCGCACCAGTACTGTGGCTGAATCATGACATTATTGCGAAGCAATTGAGCTTGATACACAGCAACGATTAGCTTATATATTTAGCCCAACTGTTAATTCCTTTTTTTTGTTCTTTTTTCAATTCAATCCAAGTCATCCCTGGGTAAATAAACAATCAAATGGATTTTAGTATGGATACGCTGTAACTCGACACAATAATTGTCAGTAAATTTTACACTTGACAATTGAACAGCGAAGTTGTTTTTGCTATGCCATTATTTATAAACATATTTTATGTTTCTGGCACGAAAAATGCTTTTAGAGTATTTGAGTATAAATAATGATTCAGGCTTCATAACTTTCAGGGATTACATATTTACTCAATCTACATATCAAAACATTAAAAAGGGTAATACATGAAAATTATATCTATCGCACTTTTCTCGCTGCTTCTTTCTGCACTAAACGCTCAAGCTTCCATTATTAGCTCTGTAAACATGAACTTTCAGTCCGGTGCGCAATTTACTGGAAATATTACTTTCGCTGACGGTTATACCTCTGTTCTCGCTGTTGATGGTACTTTAACTGGTTACCAGTTCGGCTCAAATGGTTACATCGGTTCAGGTTCCGACCATATCAATTGGATTTGGAGTAATGGCTATGACTTCGCTCCCGAAGCCAATATTTACAGCACGTTCCTTATGGACGGTGTATTAAACGCAAGTTATACAAACTTTATTTCTTTCACCTATGACATCAATAACTTGTCTTTCGTCGCCAATGCAGGATATGGCAACAAAGTTGACTACACGGATGCAATGGTTAGTGGTTCAATCGGTGCTGTTCCTGAGCCAGAGATTCTGTCACTTTTTGGTCTTGGGCTGTTAGGTATCATGTTTGCCCGCAAGCGTAACATTGCTTAAGCAACTCTTCTCTAAAAAAAACCCCACTTCGGTGGGGTTTTTTTTGTTTACACGTACCACATATGTAAAAGTAAATCGGGGCACTTCAATCCAGAGTTTATGGAAGAGTTCTGGCAAGCCGGAAGCCAAATGTAAAATCCTTGAATTTGGCAGAGAATTTGCTTCGTGCTGCTGCACGAACAAACTTATGATCTGAGCCCCAAGCGCCTCCACGAAGCACTCGCATCGTTCCACTTAACCAGGCACTTCCATCTTCAGGCGCGCCTTTGTAATTTTCGTGGTATTCGTCTTCCACCCATTCCCACACATTACCACTCATATCGTACAGGCCAAAACCATTGGCTTTTCTGCTGGCCACGGGACGCGGTTTTTTAAATAACTTATACCCGTTGTCACTGTTCCACGACACGGCGTTGGCGTCGTCACCTCCGCAGTAATCCTGCTGACCACCTGCACGACATGCATATTCCCACTCCGCTTCCGTAGGCAAACGATATTGCTTACCGGTTTTTTCATTGAGTTTCTTGATGAACCTCTGTGCATCGTCCCAACTGACCTGTTCCACCGGGCAAGTATCTTCGCACCCTTCAAAATAACTGGGTTTGTCACGCATCAAGGCATGCCATTGTTCCTGGGTTACTTCCGTTTTGCCTATCGCAAATGGCTTGGCGATTATTACTTTATGCGCCGGTTTTTCATCCGGCTCGCCCTTGTCTGAGCCCATCACAAAGCTACCGGCTGGAATCTCTACCATCTCTGGACATGTTTCACAATCTTTGAAAGTTTTGCCGGGTTCCATTTCGGCCACGCTTTCCCACTGGTAAATTTTATCCTGTGCTGCGCGGGCCTCGGGGGCCTCTGGCGCCAGTAACAGATAGCGATTCATTTCAAGCATTGCTTGCTTGTACTTTTTCGCCTCACCCAGCGCCAGCGCCAGATTGAAGTGGCCTTCAGGCCACCACGGCACAATTTCCAGCGCCTTGCCATATAGCTCAATGGCCTTATCGAAACGCTTTTCCTGCGCGGCAAATTCTGCCTGTACTTTGTACTTACGCGCCATCTCCGGCATCACCGGCTTTGGATTTGCTGACTTGTATTGATTGACAACTTCCTGAAAAGAATCCTTGGCATCTTCAGCAAAAGCCGACACACCCGCCAGAAAAAATACCACCGCCAGACCTCTTGCAATATTAAACAAGTCCAAACTCCTTATATGTTTATCTCAAATTTTATTACACGTATCACGACACGCTGCATCATTGTAAAATGTGATCCTTACTAATGGGTTTCCACTCAATCATTCTGCACATGATAGCATTACTTTGCTGGATACCCTTGCCGCAATAAGGAATAAATGGAAGCATTATTCATATCTACCGGCGTCGTTGCCCTCGCCGAAATGGGCGACAAAACGCAGTTACTCGCATTTATTCTGGCGGCTCGTTTTAAACGCCCGCTGCCCATTATTTTGGGCATCTTGCTGGCCACTTTATTTAATCATGGCCTGGCAGGTGCGCTTGGCACGTGGATCACCTCGGTGATTAGCCAGGACGTTTTGCGCTGGGTATTAGGCTTGTCGTTTATTGCCATGGCCGTGTGGACACTCATCCCGGACAAGATTGAAGACGAAGAAACGCAGATTGCCAGCAAGCTGGGCGTGTTTGGCGCTACCTTCATTACTTTTTTTCTGGCCGAAATGGGCGATAAAACACAGATTGCGACAGTGGCACTCGCCGCCCACTATGCGGCACCTGTGCTCGTAATAGCGGGTACTACATTGGGCATGCTGATTGCCGATGTGCCTGCGGTATTTCTGGGCAACAAATTCGCCGAGAAAATTCCGATGAAGCTGGTGCACTCTATTGCGGCAGGGATCTTTGCGGTGATGGGTGTACTTACTTTAGTCGGCATAGATAAACTGTTTTAGCAAGAGTTACCGATTGTGCGGGCATTATGTAGGGTGCGCACAGCGCACCCTACAGATATTCCGGCGGTAGTTGTTGCACTGCAACATTCTCACCCCACAGTGCCTTCATGATACGTGCAGCGTCTACCTCATCTCCGGTTGTGTAAAACTTGGCTGTAGATACGCTAGAAGACCGTGCAGGAAGCTCGTCTTGTATTCTGCGTTGCAATTGCCGCGCCACTGCCGCACCCGTATCGACTAACGCAATATTGCTGCCCACAACATCCGTAATGAGTGAAGCCAGAAAGGGGTAGTGTGTACAGCCCAAAATCAAAGTATCGGCCCCGCTGGCTATTAGCGGCTCAGTGTAACGTTGAATCAACTCTCTCGTTTTGGGGCTATTTAGCTCACCTTTTTCTACTTGTTCTACCAGGCCGGGGCAACCCTGTGTGATGATTTCTCCTTCGCCTGCATAGCGCTCCAGCAAGGCAGCAAAGCGCGCGCTGGCCAGAGTTCCCGTCGTGGCAAGCACACCGACGATGCCATTACGGCTCGCAGCCACCGCTGGTTTGACCGCGGGTTCCATCGCGATAATAGGCATGTTGAATTGTGCGCGCAATGTTGCGGCAGCAGCAGCGGAGGCAGTATTGCAAGCAATGACAATGGCATCTGCACCCTGCAGTTGCAGGAAATGCGTTAATTTTATTGAACGCGCTTCTATGTATTCTCTGGATTTATCGCCGTAGGGCACATGGCCGGAATCGGCTACGTAGATCAGACGTTCACTGGGCAATACTTCACGGATGTGGCGCAATACTGACAGGCCACCTACTCCAGAATCGAAAACACCAATTGCACCCGTTTTTTGCAAAGTTTATCCCTGGTTATGCAGTTGCCTGATCTCTGAGGTACTCTTCATAGGTACCGTGATAATCTGAAATTCCCTTAGGACTTAATTCAATAATTCGTGTCGCCAGCGAAGTTACAAATTCACGGTCATGGCTGACAAACAGCAGCGTACCCTTAAACTCCAGCAAGGCTGAGTTAAGCGATTCGATTGACTCCATATCGAGGTGATTGGTCGGCTCGTCCATCAGCAGCACGTTGTGTTTTTGCATCATCAACTTGCCGAAGATCATGCGGCCTTTTTCACCGCCTGATAAAACCTTGACGGTTTTTTTAACGTCGTCACCGGAAAACAGCAGACGGCCAAGGATACTGCGCACAGCCTGATCGTCATCCCCCGGCCTGCGCCACATTGTCATCCATTCGGTCAACGCTTCATTCTTTAGAAATTCGTGTGCGTGATCCTGGGCGTAGTAGCCGATATTGGCCTTGTCGGTCCATTTAACGGTACCAAAATCGGGCTGCAAATCGCCCGCCAGAATACGCAGCAGCGTAGTTTTACCGATACCGTTGGGGCCAATAATTGCAATGCGCTCACCCGCATCAACACGGAAATTAAAATTGGAAAATAGCGGCTTATCAAAACCCTTGGTCAGTTTTTCTACCTCTACTGCGACACGGTGCAGCTTCTCGCGCTCATCGTATTCAAAACGCATGTACGGGTACTGACGGCTTGAGGGTTTGATATCTTCGATCTTGATTTTGTCGATCTGGCGTGCACGCGAAGTGGCCTGTTTTGCTTTTGAGGCGTTGGCGGAAAAGCGCGCGACGAAGGCTTTTAGCTCCGCAACTTTTTCCTTGGCTTTTGCATTATCGGTTGATTGCTGCGCGCGAGCCTGTGTTGAGGCCAGCATGTAGTCGTCATAGGTACCGGGATAAGTGGTGATCTTGCCGTAGTCCAGGTCCGACATGTGGGTGCATACGCTGTTGAGGAAGTGCCTGTCGTGCGAGATGATGACCATGGTGCTGGTGCGCGCATTAAGGATGTCTTCCAGCCAGCGGATGGTATTGATATCAAGGTTGTTGGTGGGCTCGTCCAGCAACAAAATTTCCGGGTCGGCAAACAGGGCCTGAGCCAGCAACACGCGCAATTTGAAGCCGGGCGCGACGGCACGCATCGGGCCATTATGCAATTCCTGTGGAATGCCCACACCGTTCAACAGCTCTCCCGCACGGGCTTCGGCGGTGTAACCTTCAAACTCGGCAAAAGCCGCCTCCAGATTCGCCGCGTGCATATAGTCTTCTTCGCTTGCATCCGGGTTGGCATAGATTGCATCACGTTCGGACATCACAGCCCACATCTCGGCATGGCCCATCATCACCACGTCCAGTACACGGTTGTCTTCGTAGGCAAACTGATCCTGGCGCAGCTTGCCCAGCCGCTCGCCCTTGTCCAGTGCGACCTGACCCGAGCTTTGGTCCAGATCACCGCCAAGAATTTTCATGAAGGTGGATTTGCCGCAGCCGTTGGCGCCGATCAGGCCGTAGCGATTACCTTCGCCAAAGCGCACGGAGACATTTTCGAATAACGGCTTGGCGCCGAACTGCATGGTGATATTGATGGTGGATAACATGGGATAACTTCTAGGATTGAGCCTGGCAAAAAATCAGGGGCGCATTCTACCACTAACGCCTGTTTTCATCGCATTTAGAAGGGTAAAGGGGCTAGCAGATTCAGCATTTCACCCGTTACAGGGTGCTTGAAATCAAGCGTGTGGGCATGCAGCAGCAGCCTTGGTGAGCTGCCTTTGGCATTGCCGCCATACAGCGTGTCGCCCACTATCGGATGACCGAGAGCCTGCATATGCACCCGCAACTGGTGCGTGCGGCCTGTTAGAGGTTCCAGTGCCACACGACTTGTGTTTGATTTAGGGTCATAACTCAGCACCTGATAACGAGTCTGTGAGGGCTTGCCATTGACCTTGTCCACGATATGCAGCGGACGGTTAGGCCAGTCTACATTCAAGGGTAAGTCAATTTCCCCCTGTTCTTGGTCCAGCTTACCCAGCACCACTGCAACATAGCTTTTCTCCATCTCGCGCGCTTCAAACATCATGGAGATTTTGCGATGTATTTTTGCCCCCCTGGGGAAAACCAACAGGCCCGAGGTGTCGCGGTCAAGGCGATGCGCAACCAGTGCATCCGTATATTCTGCCTGTACCCGCGTTGCCATGCTATCTGCCTTGTCTTCACCGCGTCCCGGTACAGAAAGCAGGCCAGAGGGCTTACTCACAGCCAATAAAAATTTATCGCTGAATATAACAAGCAGACCGCAATTTGGTGGAGGCGTATAGGTATTATGAGGGTTCATCTATTAGCGTTGAAACATACTTACGCTCAGATTTTACACATCGTGAGATGAGTTAAAACGATTTTGATACTTTAGTAGTCGCTATTTAAAAAAACGATTACCAGTCTGGTTAAAATTAATTTCTATTTACAAACGACCGATCTTGTCTATCACCATGGAGCCAACCAATACCAGAAATAACACTCCGGTACCGATAAATACACTGGTGGAACCCTGCCCACCAAACGTGCCGTCGTATGCCGCAAACATGAAGAAGATGATGCCTCCCAATTTAAGTAACTGGGAAATTATATTTACAAATAATTCGACGCTCATTTTATCCTTTATGCAGGCCTAACCTTCTCCCGCTGCTTTTTTTGATTAGCGCCGAATATCGTCAATAATATGCGTAATGACTATGATGACAGTCAACACTGCAACGCCTATGAAAACTGTTGTTGAATTCCCGGTACTGAAAGTTCCCTTGTAAGCTGAATAGATAAAAAAACCTATACCAACTATCTTGATAGCATTCGAAATAAATTTAACGATCAATATTGCATTCATAATCTTCAGCGATTAGCTCGAATCAAAATTCTCGGCCCAATGAGATTATCCTATGCTTCTGAAGTATTCACAATCAGATAGTTAAGTAATATATTACAGAATGATAATGTACCTGCCTAGTCTATCATTAGCTGGTTTTTTTAGTAGGAGATTTATCCTAGAAAGATTCGTAAAGCAAGTTTTATTTTTAGTTACCGGGCTGCAATAAGATTTTTACCTCCATTTTTTTATCCTCCCGCAAAATGCTCAGGCGCACTGTATCGCCTATTTTAAAGTCATCCAGTCTTGCCAATAATTTCCCCACCGACTCCACCTTTTTATCATTCACTTCAACGATTATGTCACCCGGTGTAATACGTCCATCACGATAGATCAGTGCAGCTTGCAGCCCGGCTGCTTCTGCCGAGGAACCGGGGTTAATACGCAACACTGCCACTCCTTCTACCTTCATTAAAGAGGCAATTCGGCGGTTGATACCTTCGTGTACCTCTATGCCCAATGATGGGCTTATATATTTTCCATTCTTAATAATTTGCGGCACCACGCGCATAATGGTATCTACTGGCACTGCAAAACCAATGCCCGCAGAAGCCCCACTGGGGCTGTAAATTGCCGTGTTTATGCCGATTAATCGGCCCGCAGAATCAAGCAATGGGCCACCGGAATTGCCTGGGTTGATGGCCGCATCCGTCTGTATCAGATGCTCGATGACAGTACGATTGTCGCCCCCCAGTGAGCGGTCCAGCGCCGACACAATGCCATTGGTCAATGTCCAGTCCAGGCCGAAAGGATTGCCAATGGCATATACTTTTTGCCCCACCTTGAGATCACTGCTGGTTCCTATAGGTACGGCAGGTGGGCGCTTGAAACCGACACCGATTTTCAGCACTGCAATATCATGCTGCGGGCTCGCGCCCACCAAACCTGCACGATAATCTCGCCCGTCTGCCAGCTTGACCCAGGCTTCACTGGCACCTTCAATCACATGAAAATTGGTGATGACATGCCCCGCTTCGTCCCAGATAAAACCCGAACCCGAACCGCGTTGCACGGTGGACACATTGCGTGTCCAGAAATCTATTACCTGCTGGCGGGTGGTGATAAAAACCACTGTATCTTTGGATTTTTCAAACAGCTCAATGGTTGATTTTTCATCGGCTGCAAGATCACCTCGTGCTGTAATTACGCGCTGGGGTACATCAGCAGGTGCTATTACACTTTCCAGTAGTGGCAAATAGCGTGATAACAAAATTATTGTTGCGCCAGCAACCGTTAGCCAGAACAGTCTTTGTAAAAATTTATCTTGCATATGACTACTCTCAATTATCCATTTTCCATTTCATCATTTCTCCTGCGCGTAAAGGTATTAGCCTGCATTCGGCAAAATCAAGTACTGCAGGAACCAGTGTGTCTACACGCTGCAATATGATGGTAGATGTATTGCGTTTCAAGCCGTAAAAATCTGCACCAAAGAAACTTGCAAACCCTTCCAGCTTGTCCAGTGCCCCCGCCTGCTCAAATGCTTCTGCATACAGCTCAATCGCATTATGAGCTGAATATATACCGGCACAACCGCAGGCGTTTTCCTTGGTGTGTTGGGCATGCGGGGCACTATCTGTGCCCAGGAAAAATTTCGGGCTGCCGCTAATCGCAGCTTGCACCAAGGCTTTGCGGTGCTTTTCGCGTTTAAGCACCGGCAAGCAATAATAGTGGGGACGCATACCCCCTGCGAACATTGCATTGCGGTTATATAGCAGATGATGCACGGTGAGGGTGGCAGCGATTCTGGCAGGCGCACTCTGCACGTACTGCACCGCCTCTGCTGTCGTAATGTGCTCAAACACCACGCGTAAATTCGGCAGGTCTTTCAACAGCGGTTGCAGCACGCGCTCAATAAACACCGCCTCTCGGTCAAACACATCCACTGCCGGATCGGTCACCTCCCCATGCACTAGCAGGGGCATGCCGCAGCGCTGCATTTCTTCCAGTGCCGGGTAAGCCTTACGCATATTGGTGACGCCCGCATCCGAGTTGGTGGTCGCACCCGCCGGGTAATATTTCACCGCATGCACAAACCCGCTTTGCTTCGCCTGACGAATCTCCTCAGGGCTGGTGTTGTCGGTCAGATACAACGTCATCAAGGGTTCAAACTGCATACCTGCAGGTATTGCCGCCATGATGCGTTCTCGATATGCCTGAGCCAGTGCAGTGGTGGTCACAGGAGGACGTAGATTGGGCATAATAATGGCACGCGCAAATTGGCGTGCGGTATCGGGCAGCACCGAGCGCATCAGCTCTTCATCGCGCAAATGCAGATGCCAGTCATCCGGGCGGGTAAGTTTGAGTTCCATAAATATCCATATTTGTTATTTCGCTTAGTTGTTTAATCCGTATGCAGCCCGATTGTAATTATGACCTGCCTCTCGTTTAACTCAGTGAATCAGTTTGGTTGGAGCGCCGACGTTTTCGTCGGCTAGTATGAAAAATGCCGACGAGGACGTCGGCGTTCCCGGTAAACCGGACAAATCACCTTATTTTATCTGTTTACGCTCACTTGCCCGAATCAGCAACTCAATCGTTGTTTCAAGCCTGATCATACGCTCCGTCAGGTTTTCAATCTTGATTTGTTGAGACTTGATGGCGTCGCTTTGACGGTGAACTTTATCTTCCAGTTTAATCATTGAGGTCAGCGCGCCCCAGACTCGTTCGGTAAGGCCCATTACGCGCTCTTCCTTGCCTTGACTGCCTTCGCTTCCATTGCGGCAATGCGTTTGTTGCTGTCCTCAACAAAGGCCATTACTTCATCTATTGAAGCAGACGCGCGGTTGGCAGCCGCCATTGCTGCGTCTGCCAGCACGCCCATTTCTTCATCTTCCTTCGTCGAATTGTAAGACGCTGCACCTCTGCGCATTAGCTCGGAAACAGGCAAGCCGAGCTTCTTGGCTTTTGCGCTAATAGCCTTTTTCTCGGCCGGTGTGGCTTGAACGACAATTCTCTCAATTGCTGCTGTGGGCATGTGCTCTCCTCTTGCCTGTTTAATATGTACATGTACAGTGTATGTACATATGCTACGCCAGTTGGATCACGAGTCAAGGCTTTAACGTTACATACCAGCATATGATGCCGCGGTAGTCACCTTTGGGTTTGTTTTCTTATTTTCAACTGCAATACTTGCTGTCAGGACTGTTCTGCTACTGTTCCCGGTCTTAATAGCTGTCACTTCATATTGAATCTCTGCCAGTCGCAAAGTTAGCGGGTGCGCAGTCGTTACTGTCATTATGCAGAGCTTCTCATCTTTGGGTTTAGCAGCCGCAAGATCACGCAGAAAAATTTCTAATCGCTTCATCCATGAACGATTCACTTCTTCCGGTGCGTAGTAAATAGCGTCGGGACTTTCGGTTCCCGTCATTACACCTTGTGAATGTGCGCGATCCCACCCTGCCAACCCAATTTCGACACCTTCGAACAGGCGCTTTTGAAACTTTGTTTTACCTGTACCGGGTTCGAGTGTGCTTTTAATAACCCGCTCACCCGTTTTATTGATTTTTGTTTCTTTCGGGCATTCTGGTGGCGGTTGATTTGCTGATGCCGATTTTTTGGAGTTTCCCCCAGATGGTTGATTAGTTGGCGCGTTTTTAGCGTTATTCCCAGAAGAATCTTTAGGCTCATCCTGAACCGGTGCATACGAAACAGAAAATTTGATTGGTGCCCCTTCGCCTTCCTTCGGTTTTTCAAAACACTCATGCATTCCATTGCCAATCGGAACGCTATGACTATAAGTGTAAGACCCAACGTTGTCGTGCAGCTCTGCGCAGGTTTTTTCCTTGTCTGCCGCCAGTGTGTACGTGCCACTTAAAATCAGCACGGCACCTAACAGGTATTGAAAGAAACTCATCATTTTCTCCTATAACATAACGTTGTAAAAAGTCGTAGACATTACGTTATTTACTGGAAGCCTGTCCGCTCGCTTCATTCATCATCACCATGACTGCGTGGTTTTCCCGGAAAAATTCGCCGCACCACCACAAAAAATACCGGAATTAAAAACACTGCAATCACCGTGGCTGCAATCATGCCGCCCATCACGCCGGTACCAATTGCTTTACGTCCATTTGCACCTGCGCCAGTAGAGATGGCCAGCGGCAATACGCCCAAGGTAAACGCGATGGAGGTCATCAGAATGGGGCGGAATCTTCTGCGGCAGGCTTCCAGTGTGGCCTCGATCAGGTCGAGCCCCTGATCCTGCAACTCCCTCGCAAACTCGATAATCAGGATCGCGTTTTTGGACGAGAGTCCTATTATCACGATCAAGCCGACTTTGAAGTACACGTCATTGGGCATGCCGCGCATCCACACCGCCATCAACGCACCCAGAATACCGATAGGCACCACCAGCAGCACGGCAAAGGGAATCGACCAGCTTTCATACAGCGCGGCCAGGCACAGGAACACGGCGATGACCGAGAGCGTAAACAGGAAACCTGCCTGGCTCCCGGAGATGCGTTCCTCATAAGAGGTGCCCGACCACTCAAAGCCAAAGCCCGGCGGCAACTTGGCGGCTAGCTGTTCCATCGCGTCCATCGCTTCGCCGGTGCTGCGACCAGGTGCAGGGTTGCCCGAAATTTTCATCGAGGGCAGGCCGTTGTAGCGGTCGAGTTTGGGCGTGCCCGATTCCCATCGGGCTTTGGCGATTTCGGCCAAGGGCACCATGCCACCCTGTGCATTTCGCACAGGCATCCTCAATATTTGTTCGGGGGTGGAACGGGAGCTCGGCTCCGCTTGCATCTGCACCCGCAAGATGCGCCCTTCCCTTACAAAGTCGTTGATGTAGGCAACACCCAGGGATGATTGCAGGGTGTCATTCAGATCGTTGAGGTCTATCCCAAGCGCCCGTGCCTTGAGCCGGTCTATATCCAGCTGCAGTTGCGGGCCCGCCTCCTGACCTTCCGGCCTTACCCCTGCCAAATTAGGATTCTGCGCAGCCATGCCCAGCGCCATATTGCGCGCTTCGAGCAATTTATCCCGTCCCTGACCGGAACGATCTTCCAGACGAAAATCGAAGCCGCCTATCGCCGCGAGCTCGGGAATGGGCGGCACGTTGATGGCGAAGATCATCGCCTGTTTAATGCGGAAGAAGGTCATGTTGGCGCGTTGCACCAGCGAGGTGGCCGAGTTTTCGGGTTTGGGCCGCTCATCCCAGCTCTTTAACCTGACAAAGGTGATGGCGGCATTCTGCCCGCGCCCGAAGAACGAGAAACCTGCCACACCGATCACATGCTCGACCTCGGCCTGTTTCAGGTAAAACTGCTCCACCGATGACAATACTTCCAGGGTACGGCTTCGTGTTGCACCCGGTGGCAGTTGAATCACGCTGATAAAATAACCCTGGTCCTCTTCCGGCAAAAAGCTGGTGGGCAGGATTTTAAACATCACGCCCACCGCCAGCAGAATGACTGCGTATACCACCATGTAACGCCCGGTTTTTTTCAGTACGCTTGCCACGCCGAACTGGTAGTTTTTTGTTGTTCTGGCAAAAAACTCGTTGAACCAGCCAAAGAAACCTTTATTGGGCATGTCATCGCGCCCCGGTGTATGTTTTAACAAGGTTGCGCACAGTGCAGGGGTCAGGGTCAGCGCCATCAGCATGGAGAAGGCAATGGTCAGTACCAGCGTAATGGCAAACTGGCGATAAATCGCGCCGACCGAACCGCTGAAAAACGCCATGGGCACAAACACCGCGATCAGCACCAGCGTGATCGCGATCACCGCGTTGATGATCTGCCCCATCGCCTTGCGTGTAGCCGCTCTCGGTGGCAGGTCTTCCTCGCGCATGATGCGTTCGACGTTTTCCACCACCACAATGGCATCGTCCACCACGATTCCGATGGCAAGCACCATCGCGAACAAGGTCAGGGTGTTGATCGAATAGCCGATGGCATACAGCCCTACTGCTGCGCCAATCAGCGCAACCGGCACCACGATTGCGGGGATCACCGTCGCGCGCCAGTTTTCCAGGAACAGGTACATCACCAGAAACACCAGTACCATGGCTTCGGCCAGGGTCATCATGACTTCCCTGATGGATATTTCCACAAATTGCGAGGTATCGTAAGGCACTACCCAATCGATCCCCTTGGGGAAGTTCCTGGCCAATTCCGTCATTCGGGCCTTGACCGCCTTGGCCGTATCCAGCGCGTTGGCACCGGGCGCCAGGCGTATCGCAATCGCCGAGGCGGGCTGGCTGTCAAGACGTGCAGCCACATCGTATTCCTGTGCGCCTAGCTCAACACGTGCCACATCCTTAAGCAGCACGCTGCTGCCATCTGCATTGGTACGCACGATGACATTGGCGAATTCTTCCCGGGTACTGAGCCTGCCTTTGGACACAATAATCGCATTCAGTTGCTGCCCATCCACAGTGGGAAGCTGGCCCAGTTCACCGGTTGCCAACTGGGTATTCTGCGAGCGTATGGCGCGTGCCACATCGCCGGGAGATAAATTGAACGCTTGCAGACGCTCCGGCTTGAGCCAGATGCGCATGGAGTATTCCGTTCCAAACAGAATGGCTTCGCCCACGCCTGGTACGCGGCGTATGCTTTCCAGCACATTGGCTGCGGCAAAGCTGCCGAGGGCGACGTTGTCGCGGCTTTTATCCGGCGAAATCAGGGTAGTAAACATCAGGTAGTTACGCGCAGATTTCGCCACGGTAATGCCCAGCCTTCTGACATCTTCGGGCAGACGCGCTTCGGTGCGCTTGATTCTGTTTTGCGTTTCAACCGCGGCCACATCAAGATTGGTGCCCGCCTCAAAAGTCAGCGTAATGCTGCCGCGACCCAGCTCTGAGGCAGAATCCATATACAGCAAACGCTCGATACCGTTCAGCTCCTGCTCAATCAGCGCGATGGCCGTTTCTTCAACCAGTTGGGCGGAAGCGCCGGGATAGGCAATACTGACGGCCAGTGCAGGTGGGGCGACTGCTGGATAGGAGGTAACCGGCAAGCTGCGCAAGGCCAGCGCGCCACTCAACATGATGACCAGCGCAATAACCCAGGCAAAGATAGGACGGTCTATGAAAAAATTGGCTAACACGGCGACCCCCTATTTGGATGCGGGTGCCGCAACTGCGGATTTTGCCACTGGCGCAGGAGGGCTCATATTCAGCACAGGCACATTGGGATTCCACTGCACAGGTTTCACCACGCTGCCCGGACGCGCTTTCTGCACCCCGTTCACTATGACCTGCTCTCCGCCTTGCAAACCTTCGGCAATGATAAAGTCACCGCCTGCCATGCTGCCGGTTTTAACCGGACGCGGCGCCACTTTTCCTTCAGCATCCACCACTAGTACAAATTGTCCCTGCGGGCTGATTTGCACCGCCCGTTGCGGAACCCGGATAGCTTTGTCGGCAATGGCCTGCGGCAGGCGGATGCGCACAAACATGCCGGGCAACAGTTCATGTCGTGGATTGGGAAACTCGGCGCGCAGAGAGACATTACCCGTGCCAGGATCGACCGCCATATCCGAAAATAGAAACTTTCCAGGTTGCGTGTAGATGCTGCCGTCTTCCAGAATCAGCTCTACTTTGGTTGCATTTGCCTGATGTAATTTGCCTTTTTTGACCGACTGTTTAAGGCTTGATATTTCCGATTCGGATTGCGAGAAATTTACATATAGGGGATCAATTTGCTCAATGGTGGTGAGCAGGGTGGCATCTCCCCGGCCGACCAGCGCACCTTCACTCACTTGTGAGCGGCCTATGCGGCCTGAAATTGGTGCGGGCACGCGGGTATTTTCCAGGTCTTCCTGCGCTTTGGACATGCGCGCCTCGGCCTGCTTGAACCTGGCCTCGTTCAGGTCGTAGTCCTGCTGGCTCACCACCCCGGCCTCTCTCAGTTTTTTATAGCGTTCAAGCGTCTGTCTTGCAACCTCTACATCGGCTTTCGCTGCATCGTAGGCTGTCTGGTAATTGCGCAGAGCGATCTGATACAACAACGCACCCGCGACCACATCGCTGCCTTCCACAAAGTTTCGCTTTTCTACAATGCCCTCAACCCGTGCCCGCACCTGCGCACTGCGATAAGCTTGCAAGCGACCTGGCAGATCTTGCGTCAAGACAGCAGCGCCCGGCTTGACCGTGACGACATCAACTTCTGCCGGGGGAGGCATCGCACCCGCGGGTGGTTTTTTTTGCTCATCGCCACCGCCACATGCCACCAGGAAAAAAGGTAACGTCAGCATGATTGCCCAAATTTGCTGTACTGAATTAGTCTGTTGCATCGCCACTCTCCATCTGTCCTGTACTCACTACTATATACCAAACCAATGCAACCAGCATCGCCGGCCTGTGAAAACTCTCGGGTGTTACACCGTGCGATTACACATTAAAACCTGGCTATCATGCGCTGATTTGCTTGGATTGGTATAAACCTGATTGACTAGTCAGAATAAATTCTTTACCGTTCTTGCACCTATACCGCTCAACGAAGAAGGAAGCCCTCTGCTTGTTTTTTGTGTGTAATGAAGTGTTCTAAATCCGCGAATGGTCAAATTAATAGCTTTCTGTTCAGCATCAGCGACAAAGACCTTATGCAATCGCTACCCAAATATTTCTGATGTTGATTCGTTGCTTGTTTCTAGTGATATTTTCATCACTCTTGTTGACCACGTGCGCAGGACTTGACCCTAAACATATCACCGAAGCAAATTTTAAAGTAATGGTTAGCAACCCTTTACTATCCTTTACCCCTTTACGGGGGGGGAATCGGGAGCGCTCGGGAAGTATTGTTTGACTTATGCAGTTGAATTTCCTATCCTTCTGAGGGATGACATTACTGCTCAACACAACAGTTGAACATAGGTGTTTGTTGACTATAGATCAGGAGAGTTTATGAAACGATTTTTGGTGGCACTCATTCCGCTTTTAAGTATTAGCACCGCTCTACAGGCACAATGCAATTTACCGGATTGCCAGGGACGCAGTGTCTCCGAAGGGTATACCATCGTTACCAAAAAACTCTCCTCAAACGCCGCTGCTGCCAAGAAATACACTATTGCGCAAGTTTTTAAGGAACGAGGCAAACCTGAGAAGGTCAACCAAATTTATGACGAAATTTTAAAGGAATTCCCTGACTCTCTGGAAGCGGCGTATGTGCAATTGAATCGGATGTTGGAGGAGCTCAATAGGTATCGCCAGAACACGCAGTACAACGAACCCTTCTTAAAAGCCGTTTTGGCCATCAACTCGGCTTATCAGTCTGAAAACATATACAACGAGCTGAAGGTAAGCACGCTGAACTGGTTGACTGAGTTGGTGGAAGATCAAAAAAGCGTAAGCAGATATGATGAAGGCGTTTATCAGGGTGTGATTCTCTACACGTCAACCTTGATGGATACCAAGCTCACAGAATATCTGAAAAAGGTAACCACAGCCTGGATGATAAAGCTGGGAGAAATGGAACTATTAAAAACCGGTGGAACATCTATTGCTCGGACGTATTTCGATAAAGCGGAAAAAATCGGTATCTCCGACACCGAAGCCAAAAACCTGAATGACAAAATCAGAGCCGCTGGTATCTATGACATGATCAATAAGGGCAATAAAGACGAAGCCGAAATGGCGATTGTAGAATGGGAAGTGGAAAAACCCGATTCACCCCTTCTGATTAAATTGAAAAAGGAATTCTATCGTCCAACGAATATGGTCACCATCCCATCAGGCAAAGTTCGGGGTTATACGGTGGAAACCTTTAACTTGGATAAATATGAAACCACTAACGAGGAATTTCTGGAATTTGTGAAGGCCAACCCGGAATACAGACGCAGCGTGGTGTTGGCAGATTTTGAAGCCAATGGAAAAGCTACTTTAAAAAAATCATTGAAAAACGATGATGGCTATTTACGTAGATGGAACGATGATTACAATTTTGATGTTAAGTTAAAGAATGTCCCTGTGGTCTTTGTTTCCCAGATTATCGCTACCAATTACTGCAACTGGAAAGGGAAAAGACTGCCCACCAACCTGGAATGGGGCTTGGCTGCGGGCGAAGGCAAACGAAATTTCCCCTGGGGAGACCAGATGCCAACCAACGAGATCGCCAACTTTCAAAAAGGTTTTCTGGGTGATCCAATGTCAGGAGATGCTCATCCTAAGGGCGCTACACCCGAAGGGGTGATGCAGATGGGTGGTAATGTCTGGGAGTTTACGTCCACTATTGTCAACGGTCAGGTGATTGCCAGAGGTGGATGTTATTATGATCCGGCAGAAACCCTGCGTAATGACAACAAACGGCATACAAGTGATGCACCTGCTTACTCCAGCCGATTCAGCGGGTTCCGCTGCGCGAAATAAGGGTTTGTAGTCCTCTAGTGTTGGAGAGGGCCTTTGCCAGGGGAGGTAAAGGGTAAAAGGGACGCTACCCTTTATTTTCCCTTTTCAACTTTCTTTGACCTGCCCTATCGTCGATGTTCCATATTAAAGGGCAGAGTCCCTTTTATAGTTCTGCTCCAGCGCCTGCAATAACAGCTCTGTTTTTTTCTCGTTAATCCCCAAAAGGATTAAATACGGGGACATTGAAACGTTTAAAATCTCCCACGTTTCTGGTAACAACCGTCAAATGATTGACACTTGCAGTGGCAGCAATCATGGCATCTTCATAAACAGTATCTGTTTGCCGATGCATTAATTTTGCCCAGATCCGAAAGATCGTCGCATCCATCGCCAAAACGTTATAGCTAGCAGCAACCTGATCAGCCCATACCTCAATTTCCGCAGCCTTTGAAGCGTCTTGTTCACGTGTCAGTTCAATGCCGATTTGTATCTCCCCCAACGTAACTGCACTGAGATGAATATCTTCATCGGCGACTGCTTCAAGCCACGCAACCACCGCCCCATGAGGACGAATCTTGCGCAATTCCGATACCACATTGGTGTCAAGGAGATACATATTACGCTTTATGGAACGTTTGCCGGGCGGCGCTTGGCGGCCCCGCGTGGCGGCAATTTAAAATCAGCCCGCCCAACATCTGATAGCAATAGAGACTTAAGGGAAGGACGCGCAGCATTATTCAATCGCTTCCACTCGGCAATAGGAATCAGCACGGCAGTTTCCGCACCGCGCCGCGTAACCAGTTGCGGCCCATCCTTAACGCAGGCATCCAGCAACTCACTAAAACGCGATTTTGCATCTTGAACCGGCCAAGTATTCATGGTTGCACCTCATTAGACTAGTCATATAACTAGTCTAATCTAGTTTAAAAGGGTAATCAAGGCTCTACATTGCTGTGTACAGCATACCCAGGATTGAAGTTAGGAAACTGGACGAAAGATCATTGAGGGAGCATAAAATAATTGAATATAATCAAAGTGTTGAAATAAGTTCAGGTCTGGCCCTCTTACTTTTTCTTTATTACTCTTTATTCCTTTAAAGGGTAGCGTCCTCTTTAATTAGAATAATCGTGGCCCCCAAACTTACGAATCAGCGCTAATTGCAAACAAATTGCGGGCGCGCTATTTCAACCGTACGACGCCTTCTGGAGTCAGGCCGGCCCAGCTGCCATCAGGCGCCGGAGAAAATGTACCAATTCCCTTGGGCAGCTGAGATGCCCCTTCACCCGCTGGCAGTTCCCAAAGCAAGGTTCCCGCATTGGCATCAAGTGCCACTATTCGTGCAGGAGTCGTACTTCGAGCGACGATCGTTCCACCTGTTGCGAACAATGGGAAGGTGTCCCCTGGCCGCGCCCAACGCAAATCACCGCTATTCAAGTCATACGATAACAACGTGCTCTTGAGGTTATTGGAATATCTGACAACCACGCCTTGCTCTGACACAACCCTCAATTCAAGCGATTGCGTCAAGTACTTGCCGTTCCAGCCCTGGGGTGGATTTGCCTCGCTGCCCACGGCGTCACTTCTCCAGATTGGCGTGCCGGTCTTGAGGTTTGCGACCATTACGCGATATTCCCAAGGCTCGCGACCTGATATTCCCTGTCTACCTGATTTATCGGAAGTGATCAGGACTGCCTTGTCGTCAAATACCGCCAGCTTCGTGCCGCAGGTCGCGATGGGTTTTGTCCAGAGCTCTCTGCCGGTGGCAAGATCGAGCGCAAATATTTTTCCGCCTAGAGGGCTACTCGTACCCGCACTGGCCAGCAACACGCCACGCGAAACACTCAAGTAAGAAAGGCATGCACCCAATACTCGCTTCCCGTCGTTTGCGAACAAAGCGTACGCCCACAACCATCGACCATCCTTGGCGCTCACCGCCGTGACTCTTCCCGCATCCAGATCGGGGACAAGAAGCACCTGCCCCGCCTCCAACACATTCGCGAGGTCGCGCGGATAGGTTGTTGGATTCCTCGCTTTGGCGCCTTTGGCGATTTCCTCCTGGCTGCGCATTTCCAATGGGAATTCCCGTGTTGTCTTGCCCGTATCCGCGTCCAGATAAATCATCCTCGGGGTTGGTGCCAACTGCGCTACGCGCCATTCCCCCGTGTCCGCCTTGGCGCGCTCGGCTCTAACGATCAGACCCACTTCCCTCGCTTCGTTTAGCCAGGGGGCTTCAGAAGGACAAATATCCGGCCGCGTCCATTTGGTCTGTCCACTTGAAAGACTTATTCCTGTTAACCCCGATTGGTATGAGCAACCTTGCAATATGACCGTAGCAGTCGTCATGAGCGGAATTGAGCGTAACTCGGTAACGTTAAAGAACCAGTTGTTTCGGGGAGCGACCAGCATTGCCGGAACCGAATAACTCCGGTTCGCGCAAGGATTGGCTAGGTTTCCGACTTGCGCGGAACCGTTGCTTTGACACCCGTTACTAACAGGACCTTCCAGCTTAAGCCGCTTCAGCGCTCGATCGACAGCCGAGTGGGAGTCATCGCTAGTAGCGATAAAGGTTAGGGCGTCCTTGCTCTCGCCGGAGGTCGCAAGAGACATCATGCCGAAGCTTGCGGCCAGGGCCACCGAAATAAACAAGACGCCATTTCGAGAAAATGTGATATGGGCCAATAGTGCCTCCTTTGCTATTTGCGTTGACCTGTTTTTAAAGCGGTAACTATCATCCTAGAAACCGTAGTTGCAGAGGAAATGGGGTCACAGAGGAAATGGTAAGGAAATGGGGTGGTAAGGAAATGGGGTCAGATTCGATATATTTTTAATGAACTCTGCACTCTTTTTCTTACCTTTTGCCTTTTCCCAGTCTTTCCTACAGATTTTCATGCCGCACTGCTAATCGTAATACAGTGAACCTCGAAAACATTCCAATTGGCAATGGTATAAACGCCCGGAAGTTCAAGCAGGCTTTGCATTTTTCAGCTCCAGCGCTTTCTGGTACAACTCATTTTTTGCCAGGCCTGTTATTTGTACTGCCAATTGCACCGCCTGTTTCAAGGGTAATTCAGCCAGTAGTGCCTTCAATACATGCTCCGCTTCGACGCTTAAACCGATCGCACGTTCGGGTGCAGCAGACACCAGCAGCACGAACTCTCCGCGAAGGTTGTTGGGGTCGCTGTTTAGCCAGTCCAGGGCAGCGTCGAGACGGCAACGATGAATACTTTCAAACATTTTGGTGATTTCCCGCGCCAGCACAATTTCGCGCTCGCCGCCAAATACCGCCAATAAATCTGCCACACTTTCCAGCACGCGGTGTGGCGCTTCGTAGAATACCAGAGTGTAAGGGTGTGCCATCAGGCTGTGCAACTCTTTGCAGCGTGCCGCGGATTTGTTTGGCAAAAAGCCATAAAATAAAAAGTGGGGCGACACCAGACCCGCTGCCGACAGTGCGGCCACGGCTGCATTTGCACCCGGAATGGGTATCACCCTGTATCCAGCCGCACGCACCTCCTGTACGACCAATGCACCGGGGTCGCTGACGGCTGGCGTGCCCGCATCCGTTATCAACGCAACAGTCTGGCCCTGGGCAAGCAGCTCTATCACCTTGTTCGCCGCACCCCGCTCATTATGCTGGTGCAGGGCCAGCAGGCGTTTGGCGGTAATGCCGTGGTGTGTCAGCAGGTGCGCAGAATCACGCGTATCCTCAGCCGCAATTGTGTCGGCTTCGGCCAAAGCGTCCAGCGCCCGCAGGCTGATGTCACGCATATTTCCAATTGGGGTGGCGACTACATATAATGCGCATTCCAATTTCTGTTTTTGACCGCTATGCAACGTTATTCCTTTTGGCTTTTATTGTTGGTGACACTATACGTTAGCGCGTGTGCGACAGCTACCCGGGAAAAGCCAGCAGCGGCCGAACCTGCGCCTGTCACCGCACCTGTACCGGCTGTAACTGCACCACCCGCTGTGGAAGAACCCGTTATTTCGGTCGTGCCGCCCACCTCTATAGACACAACAATACTTCCCCCCGGCACCCCGGCATTACCGCCAGCGGATAAGTTTGCCCCGCATATCGCGCTGATTTTGCCACTTAAATCCAGCTCTCCCAGCCTTGTGCTCTCTGCCAATGCCGTGCAACAGGGCTTTCTCGCTGCCGCAAACAGCCTCTTGCGCGAATACCCGGTAAGGATTTACAGCAGCGTTGATGAAGGCCGCGATGTGCTTGATCACTACCGTCAGGCGATTGCCAATGGCGCGCTGGCGGTTGCCGGGCCGCTTACCCGTCCCGGCGTGGCTTTATTAGCCGGATATAGCGGCATCACCGTTCCCACATTGGCGCTTAACTTTACCGAACAAAAATCAGATTCAAGCAAGCTTTTCTTTTTTGGTCTGGTGCCCGAAACCGAAGCACGCCAGGCAGCACAGCTTGCCTATGCCGCAAAGTTACGTGACGCTACCATTATTAATACCGGTACCGCACTTTCCAAACGACTTTCTGCCGCTTTTGCCGATGAATGGAAAAAACTGGGCGGCAATATTACGGCTGAAGTTTTATACAAGGAAAATGATGATACAAACGTGCTTTCCAACTTGCCAACCGCACCGTGGCTGGTTGAGCCAGTGATTGATCCCATCACGGTTATTTCCGAATCCGGCGAAGTTTCAACCATAGCGCCAAAACGAATTGGGCCACCGCCTGTTGCGCCTGGTAACGTTGCCTTCCTTGCCAGTGACAACAGGCAGGCACGACTGATACGTCCCTATCTGAACCCAACGTTGCCGGTCTATGCAACTTCTCAGGTGTTTAATATTCAGTCTGACACTTTGACCAACTACGACCTCAACGACATACGCTTTGTTGATATGCCGTGGCTGTTGCAACCCGATCACGCTGCCGTGATGGTGTATCCGCATGCCGGCACAGCACTGGATACTGACAAGGAACGGCTCTACGCCTACGGAATTGATTCCTACCGGGTACTCCATATCCTGATTAAAAACAATTTGCGCACCCTACCCCTAGATGGTGTAACAGGACGTATCCGCCTTGTCGACAAAAACATGTTCCACCGCGATGCAGTCCCTGCCCTGTTTAAATATGGTCGTGGCCTTACACCAGAGGGGCTTGTTGCAATTGAGGCTGAAAGGGCCGCCGCCAAGGCAGCCGAAATCGCCGCCCGCAAGGCTGCAGAAAATCCCGGCACATTGCCAGCGCAATGATCAAGCCCGGCGCGCAAGCCGAACAACTGGCCGCGCTATATTTGCAACAGCAGGGCTTAAAACTGATTCAGGCTAACTATCATTGCCGCTTTGGCGAGATAGACCTGATTATGCAAGATGGCGATAGCCATGTGTTTGTTGAAGTCAGGCTGCGCAGCAGCGCTGCCTTTGGTGGCGCCGCAGCCAGTATTGATGCGCGCAAACAGGCCAAGCTCTTAAAGACCGCACAATTTTATTTATCCACCTTCAAACGTATGCCACCTTGCAGGTTTGATGTAGTGCTGATGCAATCAACTGATCCGCAACAAATTGAATGGATTAAAAATGCATTTACCGCTTAATCCGGTGATTGAAGAAACTGAAACAAGCAAATAACCCAAAATCCATATTTAATATTCGCTCGCATTGGGTACATTAATGGAACTCTACGCTTTCCCTTTTATAGCATTATTCTTCGTTGGTATATTTACCCGGGAAATTATTGCGCCTGCTTCGCGCAATGCCTGTGACCATCGCTGGCTTATTCTTTCAGCTTCGCTGGCTGCAGCAACTGTCATCATTACCATAGGCATCGGTTATTTTTTTGCCGACCTGATCAGAATATATTCTCTTGTAAGAGCAGGCAGCTATATGCCCGACCTGCTGGTGGGTGTGCTTTGCTTTCTCCTCACCAGCTTTATTTTTTACTGGTGGCATCGCGCTCTGCATAAGTCTGATTTATTGTGGCGAGTTTTTCATCAGCTTCACCATAGCCCGCAACGTGTAGAGGCATTGACCGCATTTTATGCTCACCCGCTCGATACTGCTGCTGCCGTGCTGATTAGCGTGTTTTCAAGTTATTTAATCCTGGGCGCAAGCCCCTTGGCGGCCGCATTTGCCCTGCTCTTAACCGGTATTTTTGACATTTTCCTGCATAGCGATATAAAGACTCCGACATGGCTAGGCTATATTATTCAACGACCTGAAATGCATTCGGTGCACCATGAGCGTGGGTATCATGCTCAAAACTATGGTCTTCCTGTATGGGATTTAATGTTTAATACTTGGACCAACCCTCAAGAGCGGCGAAGTTTGTTAGGTTTTGATTCAGACAAAACAGCAAATATCACCGATATGCTCTTGTTTCGCGATGTACATAAAAACATAATTGAAAAGCATTCTTCAATCAATAATTCATAAAACAGGATGTTGGAAGATTCATAATATATAAGACGAATCAATGGTATTTTCTTCTATTTACTGCACTCGAGAGGACGTTATGAAATTACGAATTTTTTTATTTTTGCTGTTTAACTTTTCTTCGTTTTCATGTTTTGCCCAGCAAACTGATACTGCCCAGAAATTTATGGCTACAAGAAGTGAAATGTTAAAAACAATTTATAAAGAACATGAAGTTCTTGAAACAAAAGATAAGTTGTATTTCAAACTGTTACTGAAACGAAGTGCTAAAGGAGAAGAATACGGCAAATTTAGCCGAATATATTATTGTACTGAAGAGGGGCACTTTGCACACCCATCGATTATGATTGTTCAGCTAGTCGAAAAAGAAGGGAATCTATATTTGGACCGACGCGGTTTGTCTGGTGCAGACAGATCTATTTTTGAAAAATGGATTAATGAGTCAAAAAAACTGGATAAATCCGATGCCGCCGACCTAATGGGTAGCGATGGCCAGAAAAATAAAACAAAGCTTTTTGAGGCACCCAAAGAATTGGTAGATATGCTGCTTAAACAATCTTACAGTTATTTTGCTGCAAAAGATAAAAATGATCCTCAATCCGCTTATGCTTTCTTTGACAAAGCATCTATGGTTGTCATTCCTTACAATCAGTGGAATAGCCAGCTTACTGATTTTAACAAAATTTCTGGAAGGATTATTTCCAGAGATATTAAAAAAATTACTTGGTATAAGAATCCACAGGGTGCTCCCGAAGGTGTTTATGGAGCAGCTGACTTTGAAAGTAAATTTGAAAATATTAATATACATTGTGGATTTTTAGTATGGCGTGTAAATGCCGACAATTCACTCAAATTAATTCGAGAAGAGGATGGTTATATTGATAAAAAAGCTGAAGAAAAAATTCATCCTTCACAAATCAACAACGTTAAGAGAGAACAGTTAAAGTGTCGCACTTAATGTATGTCCTTCCTGAACGTGATATTTTAAATAACACTTGGGCAATTACTTTAATTTGACATGATTTGTTGGATCTTACCTCTAGAAAAGCCACATGCTTCCGCGATGTACTACTCTGCAACAATACATATAAAATTAATTTAAACAGGAGTTCAACATGAAAAAACTATCACTGCTATTCTTTTTTTTCCCCTTGATTGCAAATTCGGCTGAACCGCTAAACAAATTTAACCTTTGCTCTAAGACTAAACAAACCATTATTAACCTGATTGATAAGGAAATTACGGATGCAGCCGGTGCAGGGAATATCGAAAAAGTTAGAGCAGCTTTAAAGTCAGGAATCAGCCCAAATTCGACTGATTTAGAGGGCTTTTCTTTGTTGCACATAGCTCTCACACGAAACCAGGATGAAGTACTGGATCTATTGCTAAAATCAGGCGTAGATGTCAATCAACCATTTATGGGTTCAAGCCCATTGTTTCTGGAGCGTACGTCAATCGGCGCTGGTGTAGATCCCGAGCATAAACGTAGTCAAAAATTAATAAAAGCTGGCGCGACTCCCACCGATTTTGATATTGCCTTTTCCGCTGCCCTCAAGCTTGGCTATAGAAGTATTGCTGATGGGTTTATTGATTCGATAAACAAGGGGGACATGGCAAAATTGGAATTATATGCAAGAGCTACTTATGATATTAACGCCCCCATTGTAAAAGGTTTGGTCCCACTTCATATCGCTGCAGCCCAAGGGACACCTGAATCTATCAGGTATCTCGTAAAGTGCGGTGCAAATGTTAACGGGCGTGCAAAGAGTGGCGCGCCGGTTTTCTGGTTTTCGAAGAACCGTCCTGAGGTTTCAGCACTCCTCACTGAACTTGGCGCTACTGAAGAATTTTAATTCTTTTTTCTTGCTTATCCTTAAAACTTGCTATACGAACTTAAACAAACACGCCAAATTCCCGGTGAAAACAAACGTCGCTGGTTCACGTCTTTGGATATGGACCTGATCATGTGGTTTGAACCGGATAATAATCCAGTCAGTTTTGAGCTGTGCTACAACAAGCAGACTATTGAAAATGCACTGCGCTGGTCAACTTCGGGAGTAATACATAGCTCGGTAGACAGCGGTGAGGAGCATCCCGGTAAATATAAAGCCACCCCTGTATTACGTGAGGCCAGCTATTTTGATGTCGGCAAAGTACAGCAGCTGTTTGTCGAGGAATGTAAGCAGCTCCCCCATGAAATATCTGATTTTGTGATGTCCGCACTTCAAACATGCAAAAAAACACGGTGACAAGAGCCTGCCACAAGCCTTAATACCATTCCCGAATCTGGGTTAAAATTAGCCCCATATCTTTAACACACTATTTATTGCCTCATATGGATTTAACTTCACGTATTCAAAAACATTTCGAAGACAGCGCCCAGGTAAAATTGCACAGCAAGAGCGTGCTGGCACAGCCTATTTCTGTTGCCACCCAGGCTATGGTTACCTGCCTGCAAAAGGAGGGGAAAATTCTGTGTTGCGGCAATGGTGGATCGGCGGCCGATTCGCAACACTTTGCCGCCGAGCTGGTTAACCGCTTTGAAATTGAGCGGCCCGGCCTGGCCGCGATTGCGCTGACTACCGATAGCTCGGTGCTGACCTCCATCGCCAATGACTACGATTACAACCAGATTTTTTCCAAACAGGTGAATGCACTAGGTAAAAAAGGTGATGTATTGCTCGCCATTTCCACTAGCGGTAATTCTGTAAACGTTGTCGCTGCGATCGCTGCTGCGCAAGAAAAAAATATCCGTGTTGTCGCGCTGACCGGGCGTGATGGCGGGAAAATGGGTGCCATGTTGAAAGCTGACGACATTCACATTTGTGTACCCGACAAGGTTACTGCGCGCATCCAGGAGGTTCATTTACTGAGCCTGCACTGCATTTGTGATGGCATCGATCACATCCTTTACGGAGACAAAAAATAATGGCTTACCTGCGCTTGCTTACTTTTCTCGCTGCTTTCTTGCTTGTTTTAAACGGCTGTACTACAAACGTCAGCAAGGGCTCTGACCGCCGCACCGCAGGAACATATATTGAAGACGGCACAATTGAGGAAACAGCCATCAGCCGCATCAAGAAAAAATACAAGGATCAGGTGCATGTCAATGTGACCAGCTACAATCGCAAAGCGCTGGTGACGGGCGAAGTTGCCGATGAGGCTACCAAGACGGACATCACCCGTATCATCATGGGTGTACAGAATGTAACGGCAATTAACAACGAGATTGTAATTGGGCCCCTGGCACCACTGGGTTCACGCAGCAGCGATGCACTTACCACCAGCAATGTGTCGCTTCGGCTGGGCGATAGCGGAAGGGAGCTGCGCGGTGAAAAAATCAAGGTTGTAACTGAAAATGGCACCGTGTATTTGCTGGGCCTGATTACCCATGCCGAAGCGGATATCGCCAAGAATGTTGCCAGCACCTCCAGCGGCGTGAAGAAGGTTGTTACCTTGTTTGACTATATCGACTAAGTGCCTGTGTACCCCCGGCCCGAATTTGAAAAGAAGATTTGCACTCGTGCAGAGCTTGCTTCCCGCTTAGCAAAATTGTCCCGTCCGCTGGTGTTTACCAATGGTTGCTTCGATGTATTGCATCGCGGCCATGTCACCTATCTGGCGCAGGCTCGCGCACTGGGCGCAGCCCTGGTGCTCGGCGTAAACAGTGATGCTTCGGTCAAACGGCTGGGCAAGGGAGATGACCGCCCGATCAACAAACAGGATGACCGCATGGCCGTGCTGGCCGCGCTGGCTGCGATTGACCTGGTGGTGCTGTTTGAGGAAGATACTCCGCTGGAGTTAATTTTAACCTGCAAACCTGATATTCTGGTCAAGGGTGGTGACTGGAAACCCGAGGCGATAGTCGGTGCAAAAGAAGTATTAGGCTGGGGCGGCACAGTGCACAGTATCCCGTTTTTGCATGAACGCTCCACCACTGAATTGCTGAAAAAAATTCGCCTGACTTAAATATTGAGAAAATTATGAGCAAGACCACACATTTTGGTTATGAAACCGTAGCGGAAGAGGATAAAGCCAAGCGCGTGGCGGAGGTTTTCACTTCGGTCGCCAGCAAATACGACATCATGAATGACCTGATGTCCGCTGGCCTGCACCGCGTCTGGAAAAACTTTACCGTGCAGATCAGCGCAGTTCGAACTGGAGAGCGCGTGCTGGATGTTGCGGGAGGTTCGGCCGATCTTTCGCGCAAATTTGCCAAGCGCGTGGGCCCCACCGGGCAGGTATGGCTCACGGACATCAATAATGCGATGTTGCGCGTAGGCCGTGACCGCATGATAGACGATGGCCTGGCGATGCCTGCGGCACAGTGCGATGCTGAACACTTGCCCTTTCCGGACAATTATTTTGATTGTGTCAGCATCGCCTTTGGCCTGCGCAATGTGACCCACAAGGACATCGCGCTAGCCGAGATGCGACGTGTATTAAAGCCTGGGGGCCGTTTGCTGGTACTGGAATTTTCCAAGGTGTGGAAACCTCTGCAACCGATTTATGATGCCTATTCTTTCAAATTGCTGCCAAAAATGGGCGAATTGATCGCCAAAGACGGCGACAGCTACCGCTATCTTGCCGAATCCATCCGCATGCACCCCTCACAGGAAGAGTTAAAGCAAATGATGGAGCAGGCCGGTCTGTCGCGGGTTGAGTATTTCAACCTGAATGCGGGTGTGGTTGCTTTACACCGAGGCTATAAGCTGTAATATCTACCCGCTATTGCAAATAACACCTGCTGACCCTATATTAGTTACCGCTAAACTTTACTGTAATTTGATTCACTAAAAGGAAACTCCATGAAACGTTTATTACTGATCCTTACCATCGCTTTGTCGTCAATCACACTGCTCGCTACAACTGCTGAAGCCAAACGCCTGGGCGGCGGTGGCAGCATCGGTAAGCAGCGCACCATGAGCCCGCAGCAAACGCAAAAGGCTCCTGCAGCCGCTCCTGCACCCACTGCTGCGCCAGCGGCCGCACCAGCTACAGGGAATAAGTGGTTAGGCCCCTTGGCTGGCCTGGCAATTGGCGCCGGTCTGGGTGCCTTGTTTGCGGGTGGCGGTCTGGGTGGCATGGGCGGCGCATTGGGCGGAATTCTGATGATGCTGGCGGTAGGCGCACTGGTGATGTTCCTGATTGCGAAGTTCCGCAAGCCCCAGCCACAAGCCATGCAATATGCAGGGCAGGGTGCTGCTCCCTTCTCGCAGCCTGAGGCACCAGCCTATGCTGGCGGCGCTATTGCTGCACCCACCGTTAAAAACATTCCTGCTGACTTTCCGGTAGAGCCGTTCATACGCAGTGCGAAGATGTCGTTTATCCGCCTGCAAGCCGCGAATGATCGCAAGGATCTGAATGACATCCGCGAGTACACCACACCGGAAATGTTTGCAGAAATTTCCATGCAATTGCAGGAGCGCGGCGGTGCAGCGCAAACCACGGATGTGATTACAGTGAATGCAGAGCTGATTGAAGTTGTTTCTGAAAGTAACCATGCCATCGCCAGCGTGCGTATGAGCGGCCAGCTTTCCGAGAACAAGGGCACGCCTGAGAACTTTGATGAAATCTGGCATGTGCAGAAAGATCTGAAAGATGACAAGGCTGTGTGGCTGCTTTCTGGTATTCAGCAGATTGCCTGATCATCCATGTTTAGCCTGAGCGCTGACGCACTTAACCATCTGCTTACTCAGAGTGGTTGGGCGTTGCAGCGGCTCAGCAAGTTTGCAGGCAAAACGGCGCGATTTAATATCGCGCCGTTTTCATTTCTTTACACGGTAAATGACGATGGCACTGTGCATTCGGCTGAGGACAATACCAGTGCAGATGCTGTCTGCAACATTGCACCCAGCCTGCTGCCTCGCCTGGCCTTGAAGGACGAGGCGGCTTTTTCGCAAATTCAAACCAGTGGCGATGCCTCACTCCTGGCAGAAATTTTTTATTTAAGCCGCAATCTGCGCTGGGACGCAACTGAGGACATCAGCCGCGTTACCGGAGATATTGCGGCCGAAAGAATTGTGCAACTGGCCGATACCGCTCAGCAGCAGATCCGCAGCAGTGCGCTTAACCTCAGCCAGGCCTTTGCAGAATACTGGACGGAAGAGCGCCCACTTGTGGCAAAATCTGCCCATATCAACCAATTTGTGCATAACGTAGACAAGCTGCGCGACGATGTCGCCAGACTTGAACAGCGCATCAACCGCCTTTCAAACAAGTAACCCTATGCTGCGTCTTTTTCGCCTGATCAGAATCATCTATGTTGCTCTGCGTTTCGGTCTGGATGAATTTATTCTGGCGCATAAAAGCACGCGCTGGCTGATCTTTCCGCTCAAGCTGATTTTATTCACCCGCAATACCTCTGCAGCTCGTGCCGTGCGGCTGCGTCTTGCACTGGAAAGCCTGGGGCCGATCTTTGTTAAATTTGGCCAGATGCTTTCCACACGCCGCGACTTGATGCCCGCAGATATCGCCGAGGAGCTGGCCAAACTACAGGATCAGGTACCACCCTTTCCCTCTGATCAGGCCATTGCACTGATCGAAAAGGAGTATGGCAAGAAACTGCACGATGTTTTCGCCACCTTCGATGTCACGCCCATTGCCAGCGCCTCGGTCGCACAAGTACATTTTGCCGAACTGCCGGATGGGCGCAAGGTGGCGGTAAAAATCCTGCGCCCCGGCATAGAACCCATTATCAACCACGACATCGCTCTGCTCGATGCAGGCGCAGGTTTGCTTGAACGCTTCTGGGCTGACGGCAAGCGCCTCAAGCCGCGATTGGTTGTTGCTGAGTTCAACAAATACTTGCACGACGAGCTGGACCTGATGCGCGAAGCCTCCAGCGCCAGCGAATTGCGTCGCAACTTTCCCGATTCCAAGCTGCTGATCGTGCCGGAAATGTACTGGGACTGGTGTACCACCAATGTGATGGTAATGGAGCGCATGAGCGGCATCCCCATCAGCCAGATCGACGCGCTTAAAGCCGCTGGCATCAGCTTGTCAAAGCTGGCCAGCAATGGGGTGGAAATTTTTTACACCCAGGTGTTTCGCGACGGTTTTTTCCACGCCGACATGCACCCCGGCAACATCATGGTGGCGCCAGATGGCCGCTAT
>Ga0315281_10001769_pt1 | contig 32098 bp, 30 predicted proteins | sample YL17G07_0_MG_FD_204540 | JGI IMG/M metagenome (GOLD analysis project Ga0315281, IMG submission 204540) | Sediment microbial communities from Yellowstone Lake, YNP, Wyoming, USA - YL17G07_0 | ecosystem: Environmental > Aquatic > Freshwater > Lake > Sediment | place: USA: Wyoming | collected...
GATGCCGCCCGCGAGAATCTCTTTTCTGACACTCTGTTCAGCAATCTCGGCAGCCGGGGCAATCCACAGATGCTCCGGACTGAGGGCGTTCGTGAAGTGGCCGAACGACGTGCTCCTCTCCGGGAAAAAGGCGTGCGGCATCCTGACCGAGCTGGCGACGGAGGCCGATCGCATCAACTATGCGATTGTGGGGGTGGGCATCAATGTGAACCAGGAAATTTCCGATCTCGCCGGTCTCACCATGGCTACCTCACTCAAAATAGAAAAGAGGGGGGAGGTATCGCGCCTGGAGCTGACCAAGGCCTTTCTGGAATCGCTTGACAGTAACTACGCCCTCCTCCTCAATGAGCGTTATGGCGAGATTATAGACCGATGGCTTCAGGTATCCGAGACTATAGGTAAGAGGATCCTGGCCGAATCGCTTTCGGGCAAACGATGGGAAGGGGTAGCCACCGGCCTCGATGAGGACGGGTGTCTTTTGCTGCGGCTTGACAACGGCATGACGAAACGCATCACAGGCGGAGATGTGAGCATACTATAAGCGTCGCTCGTAGCCCGTGACTCGTGACTTGTAGATGAGCTTTTGCTCAGTGACTTTGCAGGCGACGGTCAATGCATATCACGTAGGAGCACGATCATATATGAAATCGCGAGTGCGGAAATTTTCCCGAGAGCATAGCCGGAAGGAACATTTCCTCGTTATTGACGTCGGCAACACCACTGTGCACTTTGGCGTCTGCAATCGGGAGAGAATCCTCAAACAGTTCAGGATTCCCAGTATCGCATCTCGACTCTGCAGGGAGGCGCCGCGCGCGCTGAAAACAACCGGGGTTAGGAATGTCCCGATTGAGGGCGCATTGGTCTCCAGTGTCGTGCCCCTCCTGAACTGCTCGGTCAATTCCCTGTGCCGCCGCATGGGGCTCAGGCCCATTTGGCTTAATTATAAAACGCCCACAGGCATCCGGCTGCTCTATAAGAGCCCTCAGGAGATAGGCTCTGACCGCATCGCAAATGTGGCTGCCGCGAAAGAGCTCTATGGCGTTCCCGCGATAGTGGTGGATATAGGCACTGCCATCACCTTTGACTGTATCTCAGAGAAGGGGGCTTACCTCGGTGGCGTGATTGCCCCCGGCCCCATGCTCTCACGCGCGGCTCTGGCGGAACGCACCGGGCTCCTCCCGTTTATTGACATTGAGATCCCGCCTCAACTCATCGGCAAGAGCACGGTCCATGCGATTCAGGCCGGTATGATCTTTGGAACGAGGGCGCTCATCTCTGGAATTATACGCGGGGTGCAGAAGGAGATGGGTTGCCGGCCGAAAATCATTTTCACGGGCGGCCAGCTCGGGCTGATCATCCATGGCTGGGATTATCCGAAATTAATAGACCCATCGCTGACATTGCAGGGCTTGAGGATTATCTACAACAGAACAGTAACCAGTAGGTAATGGGTCAGTTATGGGAGGCAGATGTAATATTGTCGTGATGTAGGGGCGCGATTTATCGCGCCCGGGTTCGATAAATCGAACCCCTACAAATTTACACCCCCATAACTGAGGCATTACACCAGTAGTCAGTAGCTAGTAGCTAGGGGTTCATGATAATGGTAGTTACGGATATCCTGTTTTCCTCGCAGCCCCTATCAACTGACTACCAGCTACTAACTACTTTTTATGAAGATCATCGTTGGCATGTCAGGCGGCGTGGACAGCTCCCTGGGCGCACTCCTGCTCAAGGAAGCAGGGCATGAGGTCACCGGCGTGACACTCAAGGTCTGGCCCACGGAGTGCACCTCGGTGCGCGAGGATGTCTGCTGTGACGCGAGGGGTATTGCCTCAGCCAGCGATGTCGCACGGCAGATAGGAATCGAGCACCGGGTTATTGACCTCCAGGGCGAATTCAGAACACGGGTCGTCACTTACTTTTGCGATCAATATCGCGGGGGCCGCACGCCGAACCCCTGCGTGGTGTGCAACGCGGGTATAAAATTTCCAGCCCTGCTTCGATGCGCAGATGAAAGCGGAGCGGAGTTCATTGCCACCGGCCACTACGCGGGACTCAGGAAGGAGCGAGGCCGCTTCCTACTCATGCGGGGCATGGACAAAATGAAGGATCAGGCTTACTTTCTCTGCAGATTGACGCAGTCAATCCTGTGCCGGACCATATTCCCCCTCGGCGATCTCCGCAAGGAGGATGTCAGGCGCATGGCGGCAGAACGCAGCCTGAGTGTCCATATGCGAGCGGAGAGCCAGGAGATCTGTTTCATCCCGGGAAATGATTATGGGGCGTTTCTCAGGGAGGTTTACGGCGAGATGATTACGCCTGGCGTCATCCTCGATAAGAAAGGGGAGGTCGTAGGAAAACATCCCGGGATTGAATTTTTTACTGTGGGGCAGAGGAGCGGGCTGTACCTGAACTCAAAGGCGCCGCGGTATGTGACCTCAATTGACCCGCTCCGCCGCACCATCACCGCAGGCGACATTGATGATCTCATCAGAAACGAGATGCGCGTCTCAGGCGTCAACTGGATTGCATGGGATACGCCCGGCGGCCCGTTTCACGCGTTGGTTAAAATCCGCTATAATCATCCGGGCGTCATGAGCACGGTGCACCCGCAGCCTGGTGGAGGAGCGCTCGTTGTTTTTGATTCACCGCAGAAAGCCGTCACGCCCGGCCAGGCGGCTGTTTTTTACGATGGCGATGTCGTTATCGGGGGGGGATGGATAGAGTAAATCCCAAATTCAAAATCCCAAATCCCAAATTATGAGGAGAAGATTATGGGTGACTGCATATTCTGTAAAATCGCATGCGGGGAGATAAAGAGCTCTATCGTCCACGAGGATGGTGAAATTGTGGTATTCAAAGATATCCAGCCCCAGGCGCCGGTGCATCTGCTCATCATCCCCAAAAGGCACATCAGCGGGCTCACGGAACTGGGGCCGGGGGACGAGCAGTTGATAGGGAAGATCATCGCCCTTTCGAAACAGCTCGCCGAGCGCTTCTCTTTTTCCCAGTGCGGATTTCGACTGGTGATTAATTCGGGGCCCGACGCGGGCCAGGCTGTGGATCATCTTCATTTCCATCTGCTCGGGGGGAGGAAATTCAAGTGGCCGCCGGGATAATAAAGTTATCCACAGCCTTAGCCGACACTTTAAGTGTCGGCTACAAGAGGTGCTGCAGAGGTGGGGCTAAGAAATGCGTGCTGAAATAATCGAGAAGAGAGTAGGCAATTTGCTTAGGGCGCGGGGTCTCACGCTCGCTGTGGCTGAATCCTGTACCGGCGGCCTGGTCGGCCATGCGATTACACAGGTCTCCGGGAGTTCTGACTACTTTCTGGGCGGTGTCATTGCCTACAGCAACCGCGCCAAGGTTGAGCTCCTCGGCGTCAAGAGAACAGTGCTGAACAGATGCGGCGCGGTGAGCAGCGAAACCGCCGCCGAGATGGCCGAGGGTGCAAAAAAGGTTTTTGGTTCTGATGTCGGACTGTCCACAACAGGTATCGCGGGGCCCACGGGTGGCAGCGACTCCAAGCCGGTCGGCCTTGTATATATCGGGATGGCAGTGAGGGGCGAAACTATAACCGCACGGCGCGTGTTCAGGGGGACGCGACACAAGATCAAAACAGAGGCGGCCAGGGCTGCGCTCGCACTGCTGTGCGAGCATATTATAAAGGAATATGGCTCACCTCATTCCTGACCGATTGTGCAGGAGATGTATGTGTGACATCATTGCCTCTAAAATAATTTACTTTAAACTTTAGACTTTACACTTTCAACCGTTTTTACATGAACATACGCTCATTCATCGCAATAGAGCTCGGAGACAAGGAAAAGCGGTCTCTTGAGCTTATCCAGAACAAGCTGAAACGTGAGCTGACCGCAGTGAGGTGGGTAAAACCGCATACGATCCATCTCACACTCAAGTTCCTCGGTTACATTGAGGAGAGCCAGATAGCCAGGATTAAAGAGATAATCGATACTGCCGCAAAGAATTGCAGGTCTTTCCAGATGCGGTTGAGCGGCATCGGCGCTTTCCCGAATGCCAGAAACCCGCGAGTGATCTGGATTGGAGTCTGTGAAGAGAGCGGAATCCTGAAAATACTTACAGAAGAGCTTGACAGGCTTCTCGCCGGGATCGGCATTGAACCCGAAGACCGAGCCTTCAGCCCGCACCTCACGCTCGGGAGGGTGAAGGAGCGAGGGGGCAGGGATATTTTTAGCGACGTTTTAACCCTGTTTAAAGCTGAAGAAGCCGGCGAGATGCGAGTAGATAAAATCTCCCTCATGCGCAGCGATCTCACGCCGCAAGGACCTATCTACAGCACGCTGCATCTGGCTGAATTGCAGTGAGTTTCTATCCTGCCGCGCATCCGCATTGTTGATCAAACGGCACGTTACTGCGTGCTCACCGCGTGCCGGCATACCCTCGCGCAATCAGTCCGCGAAAAAATAATGGAATAAAAGTCAATATCACTTCGTCTATTATAGTGAAGCGCTGAAGAATCTTTATAGCCGGTGAACGTGATGTGTTATAATGTGGGGCATTCGAAGGGAAAGCAGACTATATAAAGGACTATCGGTGCAGGGAGGAGGTGCGCAATGGCGCAAAAAGATGACGCAAAGGAAGCAAAACTGGACGGGGGTAAGGGTAAAGCGCTTGAGGTCGCCGTATCGCAGATTGAGAAGCAGTTCGGACAGGGTGCTATTATGAGGCTCGGAAGTCAGGCAGCCAGGGTGAGCGTGCCCACCATTTCGACAGGCGCCCTCACCCTTGATATCGCGCTGGGGATAGGTGGAGTGCCCCGGGGAAGGGTCATAGAAATTTTCGGGCCCGAATCTTCCGGGAAAACGACACTCGCCATGAGTATTGTCGCAAATGCCCAGCGGGCGGGCGGCACCGCTGCGTTCATTGATGCCGAACACGCCTTCGATGCGGCATACGGGCAGAGAATCGGGATCAACCTGGATAATCTCCTCATCTCGCAACCTGACTGCGGCGAAGACGCCCTCAATATCGCCGAGGTGCTCGTGCGCAGCAATGCGGTTGACGTGGTCGTGGTTGATACCGTCGCCGCGCTTGTCCCGAGGGCTGAGATTGAGGGGGAGATAGGAGATTCCCACGTCGGTCTCCAGGCGAGGCTCATGTCCCAGGCGCTGCGCAAGCTCACGGCCAGCATCAATCGCTCTAAAACGTGCTGTATTTTTATAAACCAGATCAGGGAAAAGATCGGCGTGATGTTCGGGAACCCCGAGACGACCCCCGGGGGGCGGGCGCTCAAGTTCTACTCATCAGTGCGATTGGACCTCCGAAGGATTGAGAGCTTCAAGAACAGCCAGGGGGTTGTTATGGGAAACCGCGTCAGGGCAAAGGTCGTGAAAAACAAGCTGGCGCCCCCGTTCCGCACCGCCGAGTTCGAGATCTTCTTCGATGAGGGCATTTCACGGGAGGGAACAATCCTCGATGTCGCGATCGAGCAGGGGATCGTGGAGAAGAAAGGGGCCTGGCTCGCCTTTAGGGGGGAGCATATAGGACAGGGTCGTGAGGCCGCCCGACTGGCGCTGAAGGGGAACCCGAAACTCGCCCAGGAGATCACCCAGGAGATAAAGAAGAAGCTGGACCTTAAATGAAGAGATACGTACTGTTGCTCGCACTGATGGTGGTCTGCGCGTCAGCGTTGATTGTGTTTATTTCAGATTACCAGGCCGTCGTCAAGAAGAGCAAGGGGCAGCATATACCTGCCCGGGAGGCTGCCGAGAAGTCAATCGAAGATATCGTTGAGGCGGTCGGCCCCTCAGTGGTAGCGATCAATACCAGGGAGAGGAGGCTCATACGCCCCCTGGGCAGGGACCCGATACTGCGCTACTTCGGCGATGAGTCGGATCTTCTCGCTGAAGCCGAGGGGATAGGCTCAGGCGTCATAGTCGATCCCGACGGCTACATATTGACCAATGGCCACGTCGTAGGGCGCGCGCAGGAAATTCAGGTGACGCTGGCCGATGGGCGGCAGGTTGAAGCGACCCTCTGCGCGATAGATCGGGAATGCGATCTGGCGCTCATCAAGTTGGCAGAGGGTCATCTCCCCGCTGCCGAGTTCGGGGACTCCGAAAATCTCAGCGTGGGGCAGTGGGTCATCGCATTTGGCAATCCTTTCGGGACGGCGTCGAGCGGCGCCCAGCCCTCGGTGGCCATCGGTGTGATCAGCGCGCTGCAGAGGAACCTGAAAGTTGAGTATGGGCGTATTTACCGTGATCTCATACAAACTGATGCCGCGATCAATAGCGGCAATAACGGCGGGCCGCTTGTGGACCTGAGCGGCAGGGTGATAGGGTTAAACACACTGATCCTTACCTCCTCGGGCGCTTCGACCGGTTTAGGATTCGCGATACCCATTGATGCTATTAGAGAGAGACTGGATGAGCTGAAGCGACAGTGCCTGCGAAGACGAGGCGTTAAGGGTGCCACGAGGTGAGGAAGCGGTCGCTGTTGAAGGGAAAGGATACGCGTGGTAATCGCGCGGGGGATGTATCCGGCGACTACTCCAAGGCCATGAATGCGGCCTTGAGGCTCCTCTCTTTCCGGCCGCGTACGGCACAGGAGCTGGCGAACCGCTTATATACAAAAGGCTTTACACAGGATCTGGTCGCTCGGGTGTGCGAGAGATTGAAGGGGCTGGCCTATATTGATGACCGCCAGTTTGCCATATCCTGGCTCAAGGCCTTCTCCGGCCCCAGGTGCCGAAATGCATGGGTATTGAAGCGGGAGCTCAAGAAGAAGGGAATTGCTCCTGAGCTTGCTGACGAGGTCGTCGAGGAATATTTCAAAAAGGAGGATATCTTTAAAGCCGCCTGCGAACTCGCGCGGCAGAGGATGAGCAAAGCGGTAGCGCGCGATGCGGAAAGAGTGAAAGCACGGGTGCAAAATATGCTCCTCCGCAGGGGGTTCGACTACGATTTTATCCGAGAGGTCCTCGCCGAAGCAACCGGCACAAAGAACGAATAGAAACCACGGATGAGGCGGATTGGACGGATTATATTGAAGCTCGTCGTGTTTCAATCCGCATAATCGGCAAAATCCGCGGTTTATCATAATGAAACATTTATATGAAATCGGCTGAAATACGGCAGCAATTTATTGATTATTTTTGCAATCTGGGCCACCGCTATGTTCCGAGCGCCCCGCTCATCCCGGCTGACGACCCCACGCTCCTTTTCACGAATGCGGGGATGAACCAGTTCAAGGATGTTTTCCTGGGCACCGGCACGAGGGACTACGCGCGCGCGGTGAACTCACAGAAGTGCATGCGCGTTTCCGGCAAGCACAATGACCTCGAGGATGTCGGCAGCGATACCTACCACCACACATTTTTCGAGATGCTCGGGAACTGGTCTTTCGGCGATTACTACAAGCGCGAGGCGATTGAGTGGGCCTGGAAGCTTTTCACGAATGAATGGAAGATATCGCCTGAGCGACTCTGGGCAACTGTTTTCACGGGAGACGATGAGAGTGCCCGTATCTGGCCTGAGGTCAGCGGGATGGGGCCTGAGCGAGTGCTCCGCTTCGGTGAAGATGAGAATTTCTGGGAGATGGCGGAGACAGGGCCCTGCGGCCCCTGTTCGGAGATTCATGTAGATATGGGGGAGAAACATTGTCGCAGGAAGGGAGAGCAGGGACACCGCTGCGTGGTGAACGGCGATTGCGGCAGATACGTTGAGATATGGAATCTTGTGTTCATTCAATACAACAAGGATGAGCAGGGGAAACTCCAGCCGTTGCCGAAGAAGCATGTTGATACTGGTATGGGTTTTGAGCGGCTGGCGGCTGTTCTGCAAGGGGTGGATTCGAATTATGCGACGGATCTGTTCGTTCCGATACTGGCTGCTCTTGAGGAGGCAACCGGTGAGCGGTTTGTTCCAGACAGCCCGCGCGCGACCCCCTTCAGGGCGATTGCCGACCATCTGCGCGGCCTGAGTTTTACCATCGCCGATGGTGCCCTCCCCTCGAATGATGGGCGCGGGTATGTTCTCCGCATGCTTCTGAGGCGCGCGGTCCGCTATGGACGCATCCTTGGGATTGAGGAACCGTTCCTCTATAAGATGGTGCCCGTGGTGGCGTCAATCATGGGAGACGCGTACCCCGAGCTGATACAGCATCGAGAGCATGTGAGCAGGGTGATACTCTCTGAGGAGGAGCGGTTTCACAACACGCTCAGCTTCGGTCTCGAGTTGCTCGCTGAGATAATCAAGAACACCAAAACGAGGGGGCAAAAAATCATATCTGGTAAAGATGCCTTCAAGCTCTATGACACCTATGGTTTCCCGGTTGACCTCACGGGACTGATTGCGAGGGAGGAGGGACTCTCGATTGACGAAAAGACGTTCAAGGAACTCATGGAGGACCAGAAAGAAAGGGCCCGGGTGACATGGAAGGCCGCTCCCGCCGGCAGCATAGCCACGGTGTACAAAGAGATACTGGAGCGCAACGGCGGGACAGGGTTTTGCGGATATGAAAAGCTCATGATTGGAGCAACGATCACCGCGCTTCTCCGGGAGGAGAAAAAGGTGGACAAGCTAGAGGAGGGAGAGGAGGGCGAACTCGTCCTCGACAGGACGCCGTTCTATGCTGAGGCGGGCGGACAGGTCGGCGATGAGGGGCGGATCTGCAGCGATACGGCTACCGCCCTGGTTTCCAGCACCCAATCACCCCTCCCTGGCCTCGTTGTCCACCGGGTGAAGATGATCAATGGCGGGATGCGGACGGGGGAGCGAGTGAAGGCAGAAGTGAACGGGGGAAAAAGGCTCGAGACCGCGAGAAATCACACCGCGACGCACCTTCTGCAGAATGCGCTCAAGCAGGTCCTGGGCGAGCACATCAAGCAGTCGGGCTCCCTCGTCGCGCCGGGGCGGCTGCGGTTTGACTTCACCCACTTTACGGCGATGTCTCCGAGAGAGATCGAACGGGTGGAGGAGATTGTCAACGAGCGGGTCCGTGAAAACGCGCGGGTTGAGGTGTATGAAATGCCGTTCGAGGAAGTTCGCACAAAGGATATCATTGCGATCTTCGGGGAGAAGTACGGCGACAGGGTTCGCGTCATCGATATAGGGAACTACAGCAAAGAGCTCTGCGGCGGAACGCACGTCAATGCGGTCGGGCAGATCGGGCTGTTCACAATACTCAGTGAGGCCTCGGTTGCCGCGGGGGTACGGCGCATCGAGGCCCTGAGCGGCGAGGCTGCGTTTCATCTGTCGAGGAAACGGGAGCACCAGATCGCTGAGCTCGCAGAGATGCTCAAGGTTGAATCCGACAAGGTCGTTGAGAGAGTGGAGGCGCTCCGTAAAGAATGCAAGGGTCTCAAGAAAACGGCCGGCCGTGAGCACGAGAAGGAAGCAATCGGTGACGTCCCAGAACTCATTCGTGAGGCGATGGATGTGGGAGGGATTTCGGTGGTTGCCGCCGAGCTCAAAGGACTTCAGGTAGATGGCCTGAGAAACGCCGGAGACCGGATCAGGCAAAAGCTGCCGTCCGGAGTGATTCTCCTCGGGGCACGCCATGAAAATAAAGCACACATAATCTGCATGGTGAGCGAAGACCTGGTCAAAAAAGGCCTCCACGCGGGGGCGATTGCGAAGGATATTGGCAAGGTCATAGGGGGAAGCGGCGGCGGGCGCCCCCAGATAGCCCAGGCGGGTGGGCCGCAGGTAGACAAGCTGGCTGAGGCTCTTGAGAAGACCCGTCACGTTATCGAGAAGATGACGAAGCAATAGGTGTTGAAAGGCGTTTTGCACTATGCGCGCACTCGAAAAAAAAGTGGCGCGGATCATTGAGCAGGTGAGGAGAGAGGGAGATCGCGCGCTCGTCCGCTTCACTAGGGACTACGACCGCGTGCGCATCAGGGAAGGCGCGATCCGTGTCACCACGGAAGAGATCAGGGCTGCCCTCAAGGAAACGGGTGCCGGTTTTACACGATTCGTAAGGAGGATAGGCCGGAATATCGCGTCCTATCATAGAAAACAGGTGTCGTCCGCCAGATTCTTCAAGAACATTCATGGAGCGCAGGTTGGCTGGATCTATCTTCCCGTCGAGAAAGTGGGTGTGTATCTTCCCGCGGGGACTGCCCCACTGGTGTCCACGAGCCTGATGACCATTGTGCCAGCGAAGGTAGCCGGTGTTCGTGAGATCGTCGTCGCAACGCCCCCCGGGAAGAACGGGAGGATCAATCCGTTCCTCCTCGCCGCCTGCCATGAGATGGGCGCGAATTGTATCGTCCGCATCGGCGGGGCCCAGGCGATCGCAGCAATGGCGTTCGGGACGCGGAGCGTCCCCAAGGTGGATATGATTGTCGGACCGGGCAATAGATACGTCACCGAGGCAAAGCGCCAGCTCTACGGGAAGGTGGGAATTGATATGACTGCGGGGCCGAGCGAGGTGGCGATCATCGCTGACCGTACCGCTCATCCGTCATTCATTGCCGCCGATCTCCTGGCGCAGGCGGAGCACGACCCTCTGAGTACCGCCGTTCTCTTAACGCCCTCCGTGCGGCTCCTGCAGCGGGTGAGGAGAGAGATTCAGAATCAGTTGCAGTCGCTCGAGAGAAAAGAGATACTCTCCAAGGCGATGGGGCGCGGCCTCAAACTTATTAAGTGCCGCAGCCTCGGCGATGCGGTGGCGAGGGTTAATCTGCTGGCTCCCGAGCATCTCGAGATCATTGTCGGCGATCCCGGGAAAATTCTCATGGGGATCCGGAATGCGGGAGCCATCTTCGTGGGGGCATACAGCCCCGCCGCGCTGGGGGATTATGTCGCGGGGCCGAGCCATGTGCTCCCCACGGGCGGGACGGCCAGGTATTTTTCTGTCCTCTCGTGTGATACCTTTTTGAAGCGCGTGAGCGTGGTGAGATATGGGAGGTCTTCGTTCAAGAAGGCTTCCCGCCCGACGGAGCGGCTGGCCATGCTGGAGGGGCTCGGTGCACACGCGAGATCCATCCGGCTGCGATTGGAGAAGAAGTAATACGGACGCGGTGTGCTGAGCAGGATCAACAGAGACATCATGCAAAAGAAAATCCCATTATTATTTCAGCGCACTCTCGGTAAAGAGATGAGCACTATTCGCAAAAACATAGCGAGGATGGAGGGGTATAAACCGGGTGAGCAGCCGCCCACCACTGATTACATCAAGCTCAATACGAACGAGAATCCCTATCCGCCCTCGCCGCGCGTCCACGAGGCGCTGGTCGCCGAGATTGAGCGGCTCCGCATCTATCCGGATCCGATGGCGACCAGGCTGCGGGAGAGAATCGCCGAACTCCATCAGGTGCCGATGGAAAATATTCTCGCGGGGAACGGATCTGATGAACTTCTGACAATCGTGATGCGAACCTTTACCGACAGGGGCGATCTCGTGGCGAGTCCCTCGCCAACGTACACGCTCTACAAGACATTGTGCGAGATACAGGGCGCACGGTACTTACCCGTTGAATACAGGGATGACTACTCGCTCAACGAGGATCTGATCCCCTCCCGGGCAAAGATTGTCTTCGTCGCCAGCCCCAATTCCCCTTCAGGGACGATCCTGCCGGAGGAAACCCTTGCGAAAATCGCAGCCGCGATCTCCGGCGTCCTCGTCATCGATGAGGCGTATGTGGATTTCTCCAGGAAGAACTGCCTGGGCCTCCTGAAGACTCACAAGAACGTGATCATCCTTCGCACCCTCTCGAAGTCATTTTCACTCGCGGGGCTGAGGGTCGGCTATGCGCTCGCCGATAAGGAGATAATTGCGAACTTCATCAAGGTCAAAGATTCCTACAACGTGAGCCGTCTGGCGATCGCGGGCGGCCTCGCGGCGCTGAGCGACCTCGAATGGGTGAAGGGGAACATCCAGAAAATAATCAGCACCAGGAGGCGGCTCGTCTGGGGGCTCGAAGAGCTCGGCTTCTCCGTGTACCCCTCGGAAGCCAACTTTGTGCTCGCGAGGCTCGACGCCTTCCCGGCCGACCAGATATACCGGCAGCTCAAGAGAAAGAAAATTCTCGTGCGCTATTACGATACCCCGCGCTTAAAAAACTGCCTGAGGATCAGCGTGGGGACAGACAGGGAAATAACGCAGCTCGTCATTCAAATTGCGGAGATCATAGACTGGAGGAGCAGCGTTACCTACAGATCAAAGTTGAAGGTGTGAATTTTAAAGTAAGTTAACGATACACTCATGATGAACGGGGGCATGACATGAGCGCCAGAAAGGTGACGGTCAACAGGAAAACCCGCGAGACGGATATCAGGCTCCAAATCAATCTCGACGGGACGGGAGCCTCCCGAATCTGCACGGGGATCGGTATTTTAGATCACATGCTCGAGCTCTTTTCAAAGCACTCACGCATAGACATGGATCTCGCCGCGCGGGGTGATCTCCAGGTCGATGCCCACCACACCGTGGAGGACATCGGAATCTGCCTGGGTGAGGGGATCAAGAAGGCGCTCGGCAGCAAGGAGGGGATTGCCCGATACGGATTCTGCAATCTCCCGATGGATGAGGCCCTCGCCTCGGTAGCGGTTGACCTGAGCGGGCGTTCCTACCTCAGGTACGAGGTTAAGATGGGGAGGAGGAAGATCGGGGCTTTTGATCTCCAGCTCATCGAGGAGTTCTTTCAGGCCCTCGTGAACAATGCCGGCCTCACCCTGCACATCGAGCTGCTCAGCGGCAGGAACCCCCACCACATCATGGAGGCGATTTTCAAAGGTGTGGCGAGGGCGGTTGCAATGGCGATCAGCAGGAGCGGAAAGGAGAGGGGGATCCCCTCGACTAAAGGCACGCTATAAAAATGACAAATGACAAAATTCAAATGACAAAACACATCGAGTTTTGACATTTGTCATTTGGTATTAGTCATTCTTTTCTAACTTTTTCTCATTATGACAGTTCCCAAGATTGTGATTCTGGATTATGGGATGGGGAATCTCCACAGCGTCCGGAAGGCGTTTGAAGTGTGCGGCTGCACGGCTGCCCTCTCGCGCAACGCCGGAGAAATACAAACGTGCGACGCGCTGGTGGTCCCCGGCGTGGGTTCTTTCGGCGATTGTGTTTCAAACTTGAGTCGCCTTGGCCTGAGAGAAGCGCTCGCGGGCCATATACAATCAGGCAAACCGTATCTCGGGCTCTGCCTGGGCCTCCAGATCCTCTTCTCGTCGAGCGAAGAGTCTCCAGGAGTTCAGGGCCTGGATCTGTTTCGCGGGCATGTGAGAAGGTTCACTCACGAACTTAAAATCCCGCACATGGGGTGGAACACCCTGACCTTTGTACCGGCCCGCGCGGGGGAACGTTTACACAGCCGACCATCCGGCGGCGTGGACGCGGGCTGCCCGCTGTTCAGGGGAATTGAGAGCGGTGTGTACGTCTACTTCGTTCACTCGTATTACCCCGAACCTGCCGAACGGGAGATCATCGCTGCGACAACTGATTATGGTGTGACATTTGCGTCGGCGGTATGGCGGGGCGCTCTCATGGCGACACAGTTCCACCCTGAGAAGAGCCAGCGCATCGGCCTGACGATGATCAGGAACTTTATCGAGTTTGTGGAGTCAAAAGCGTAGTGCAATCTGTAACGACGGTGAGGTGGTTGCGACAACTGGTTGTATATGCTCATCATTCCGGCGATTGATATAAAGAGCGGCAAATGCGTGAGGCTCTATCAGGGGAGAGAAGATCGAGAGACCGTCTATGGAGACGATCCCGCCGCCATGGCAGTCCGCTGGCAACAGTGTGGAGCTCAGTACCTCCATGTGGTTGATCTCGATGGGGCGTTCAGAGGCGTGCCCCAGAACCTGCGGACGGTCAAGGATTTGCTGGAGCAGGTGACCGTCCCCATAGAATTTGGCGGTGGGTTGAGAGATATCGGGACCATCAGGCAGGTGTTCAAGATGGGAATCGATAGAGTAGTTCTCGGCACGGCCGCGATTCGAGACAGGGATTTTCTCGGGCTGGCGGTGAAAGAGTTCGGGCGGCAGATTTTCGTGGCGCTCGACATGCGAGAAGGGCTCCTCGCCATCGAGGGGTGGACGAAGACCTCCGGTGTGAGTCCGGTCCAGATACTCCCCGAGCTTCAGGAAATCGGCGTGGGGGGAGTGGTGTGCACCGATGTATTGACTGACGGAGCCTTATCCGGGCCGAATTTCAATCTCCTGGATGAGATACTGGCCTCGTGCTCCATCAGCGTCATCGCTTCAGGCGGCGTGAGCTCGGTTGAGCACGTGAGCCGACTCAAGGCCCTGCGCGGAGGCGCGCTCTTCGGCGTGATCATTGGAAGAGCGCTCTACTCGGGAGACCTGGAGCTGCGTGAGGCCTTAGATGCGGCGGCTGATCGGTGCGAGCCCGGGAGGAGCGCGCCGTCATGTTAGCCAAGCGGATTATCCCCTGCCTCGACGTCAAAGAGGGCAGGGTCGTCAAGGGCATCAATTTCGTGCGGCTGCGCGACGCCGGCGACCCCGCCGAGGCAGCTCAGGCATACGACGCGGCTGGCGCCGATGAGCTTGTGTTCCTTGATATCACCGCGTCTCACGAAAAGAGGCCGACGCTCATTGATGTGGTGCGGCGCACCGCGAACCTCATCTTCCTGCCGCTCACGGTCGGGGGCGGCATCGATGACCTTGACGATATCCGCGCGCTACTCCTGGCGGGGGCCGATAAGGTATCCATAAATACCGCTGCGGTGAGTGATCCCGACTTTATCAGCCGCGCGGCAAGGAGCTTTGGTTCACAGTGTATCGTGATTGCGATTGATGCGCGGAGGAGTGGAGACAGCTGGGAGGTGTACACGCACGGGGGGAGAGAAGCGACGGGCCTGGATGCGATCCTCTGGGCGCGGCGCGGCGCCGAGTGCGGTGCGGGAGAGATCCTCCTCACCAGCATGGATGCCGATGGCACGGAAAACGGATACGATCTCGATCTGACACGGCGTGTCGCGGAGAGCGTCCATGTGCCGGTAATTGCGTCAGGAGGCGCCGGGACCCTTGAACATCTCCTTGCGGCGCTCACCGTGGGAAAGGCGGACGCGGTCCTCGCGGCATCGATTTTTCACTTTGGTAAATATTCGGTTGGGGAGGCCAAGCGTTATCTGAAGGGGAAAGGGATTGAGGTGCGTGTATGAAGATCGTGCGGGAGCTTCAGTTCGACGGGCGAGGGCTCATTACCGCCATCATCCAGGACGCCCGAACAAACGCGGTATTGATGGTAGCATATATGAACAGGGATGCCCTTATGAAGACACTGGAATCCGGCATGACCCATTTCTGGAGCCGGTCGAGAAAGAAGCTGTGGCTCAAGGGGGAATCATCGGGCCACACCCAGACTGTCCGCGAGATTTTTATTGACTGCGACGGCGACGCGCTACTCGTCAGGGTTGAACAGAAGGGAGGAGCCTGTCACACGGGATACCGCTCCTGTTTCTATCGCAAGCTCACCGAGGGAGGTTCCGGGTTCGAGATAGCGGGAGAAAAAGTATTCGAGCCTGATAAGGTGTATAAGTAGCATAAGAGATCACGTGAGTATCACCACAGGATAGTGCGTATGTTCACCCCAACGAAAAAAGAATTTATCGCGAAGGCACGCGAGGGGAACCTGATCCCCGTCTACAAGGAGATCATGGCAGACATGGAGACTCCGCTTTCCGCCTTCCTCAAGCTTGAGCGCGGGAAATACTCCTATCTCCTGGAGAGCGTTGAGGGGGGTGAAAAAGTCGGACGCTATTCGTTTCTCGGAAGCAATCCGGAGAGAATCTTCATGGCCAAGGGGAAAACGATCACCGTTGAGGAAAACTCAAAGAGGCGGAGCTTCGAGTGCGATACGGACCCGCTTGAAAATCTGGCTCATATGATGGCTGAATACCGACCGGCCATGATCGGCGGCCTTCCTCGTTTTTGCGGCGGCGCGGTTGGCTATGTCGGGTACGATGCGGTTCGCTATTTCGAGAAGCTCCCCGATAAGAATCCGGATGATCTCTGTCTCCCCGATCTCTTTTTTGTGATTACGGATACGATCCTCATATTCGATCATGTGCGCCACACGATTAAAATTGTATCCAATGCGCACGTGACCGATAGACCGGAGCGTTCGTACGAAGACGCGATCCGGAAGATAGAGCGGATAGAGGCGTGCATCAGGAATCCTCTCCCCTCCAAGCAGTTAGAGTTAATCCCTATCGCGGGCGAAATCCCCTTCAATTCGAATATGACAAAGATGGGATTTGAATCCATGGTGGATAAGGCAAAGGAGTATATCAGCGCCGGTGATGCGATCCAGGTGGTTCTTTCCCAGCGCCTGGAAGCGGAGGTTCAGGCATCCCCGTTCAATATATACCGCGCGCTTCGATCCGTAAATCCATCACCCTACATGTTCTACCTTCAATTTGGCGATGTGTATCTTGTGGGATCATCACCGGAGATTCATGTGCGCTGCGAGGACGGCGTGGTCGAGGTGCGACCCATCGCCGGCACGCGTCCGCGTGGGAGGGATGAGGAGGAGGACCGCGCGCTGGAGCGCGAGCTCCTCGCAGATCCAAAGGAACGGGCCGAGCATATCATGCTCGTCGATCTGGGGCGGAACGACATAGGGAGGATATCCCGCTACGGGACGGTCACGCCAAAAGAGCTCATGATTGTCGAGCGGTATTCCCATGTGATGCATATCGTCTCAGACATTCAGGGGAGACTGTGCGAAGGGAAGAACGCTTTTGATGTGATGAGGGCATCGTTCCCCGCGGGCACCGTTTCGGGAGCCCCCAAGATCAGGGCGATGGAGATCATTGATGAGCTCGAGAACCGCAGGCGCGGCCCCTATGCGGGCGCGGTCGGTTATTTCAGCTTTACGGGCAACCTCGACTCATGCATCACCATCAGGACAATCCTGATCAAGGGCAACAGGGCGTATGTGCAGGTGGGGGCGGGGATAGTAGCTGATTCTGTCCCCGAGCGAGAATACGAGGAGACGCTCAATAAAGCGCGCGGCATGTTACGGGCTATTGCGATGGCCGAGGGACTCCACAAGTGAAAATCCCAATAAATAAAGAACAGTATTATCGCTATTTCTCTCAATTTATTGGATTGTATGTTTTTGGGATTCGGGATTTTGGGTTTGGCATTTGGGACTTGGAATTTGGGATTTGGGATTTAATCTTATGATTCTCGTCATCGATAACTACGACTCTTTCGTCTATAACCTCGTCCAGTATCTCGGAGAACTCGGGGAGGATCCCCGCGTCTATCGGAACGATCGCATTACCGTTGGTGAAGCTGCTCGCCTGAAGCCCACGCGGATTGTGATCTCTCCCGGCCCCTGCACTCCCCGGCTGGCCGGTGTTTCCAAGGATCTGATCACGGCGTTCGCCGGCAAGGTCCCCTTGCTCGGGGTGTGTCTCGGCCATCAGTGCATCGCTGAGGCGTTCGGGGGAGAAGTGGTGCGTGCCGATCGATTGATGCACGGGAAAACCTCGATGATCTATCATACGCAGCGCGAACTATTCGATGGTCTCCCGAATCCATTCGAGGCGACACGATATCACTCGCTCATAGTGAAGCGCGAAAATCTGCCGGATTGTCTGGAGACAATTGCCGAAACAATAGAGAAAGAAATCATGGGGTTGAGACACACGCGTTACCCCATATGGGGCGTTCAATTTCATCCGGAGTCGGTTCTCACCAGGGAGGGCAAAAAGCTCCTGCAGAACTTTCTGGGAGCATCTCGCTGAGCTCGCCGCGGGAAGGTACGACGATGCGCATCGATATGAAGGGTTGGCAGGAATCAGATTCCGGTGAGCGCTGCTTCACCCACCGCGCTGCACAGATATTTTATCCCTCGCTCACTGAGAAAATTATCCGCTGCCTCTGGTACGCTCAGCATCTTTACTTAAAGAGAAAAATCACCGCACTGGACGGCCGAACAATTCAGGTAATCTCCCCCGGCCGTTGGAACACGGGACGAGGCCCTGATTTTCTCCGTGGTGTGTTTTATCTGGGAAAGCGTAAAAAGGTGTGCGGCGATGTGGAGGTTCACCGGCAACAGGCCGACTGGAAGGCTCATGGTCATCAGGATGACCCCTCTTTCAAGAATGTGCGGCTCCATGTATTCATGCGGTCGCATTCTAAGAATAGTTCATGTCGTGAGCGCATGGGGAAGAGAATTACCGAGGTGTGCTTGTTGAATCAGATGCGCAATGACCTGAGGGGCCTCATCAGTGCGGTCAACCCCGAACGGTATCCCTATGCGGTGGATGTCGCGAGAGGGCGGTGCAGTTCGATTGTTAAGGAAGTGGGGGAGGGGAGAGCCGCCAGGGTGCTCCGCGAGGCAGGTGAGAAGAGGCTCGCTCGAAAGACAATGAGGGTCGGCGCGCTGGCGCGAAAGCTGGGAGAGGAGCAGGCGATTTACCGGCTGCTGCTGGAATCGCTGGGATACGCGTCGTGCAAAAAACCTTTCGTTCAGCTCTCGGAGCGACTCCCCTGGAACTTATTGCGGCGGATTGCGTCCGAGGGCAGAGAGGATTTCAGAAAGGTCGGCGTGGAGGAGGTCTCACTTCTGGGGACCGCTGGCTTAATCCCCGATCGGCCCGCCCCGGAGTGGGATAGCGAATCGAAGCGCCACTGGAGAGAAACGTACGGCGCGTGGAAAAAGCTTCGACTCCGGTGGGGACTTAAACCAATGGATGGGCCGATCTGGAAAAGGTGGGGGAGCAGACCCGCCAACAGCCCCTCTCGGAGAGTGAGCGCGATCGGCCCTCTGCTTTCGCGCGCCGCGGAGAACGGCCTGGCAATGACCCTTTTCCCGCCCGATTTAACAATGGACAGACGTTCGCTGGAAGATCATTTCAGAGCGCTTGTGAGCGAGCATAAGAATCATTTCTGGCAGCGGCATTACGCCTGGGGAGGGGAAAGGCTTTCCAGATCAACCGCGCTCATCGGGCAGTGCCGGATCCTCGCGATTGTTGCGACTGTTCTCCTGCCTGTGCTCTCCTATCGAGGAGGAGAGGCTTCGGCCCACAGGATATTTAATCAGCTCCCGGCGGGTGCGCCGAATTGCGTCACGAGGCTCATGCGCGCTCGCCTTTTCGGCAGAGGGAATACTATTTTGCGTCCCGGCGGCATGGCGGCTCAGCAGGGACTTATCCACATTTATAAGACCTACTGCGCCCGCGACAGATCCGGTTGTCAGAGATGCGGATTCCCACGCAGCATAGAGTCGGAATCGTGACGTTAAAAGCTGGCTTCGCAACTTATTTGCTAGAACCTGATTCTTCTGATTAACCTGGTATTCTATAGCGCACCCTTTAGGGTGCGGGTATAAATCAGGTCTATCAGGTGCCGATCTTAAGCTTTATTGAACTTGCCAGGCATGAGCTAAAAGGATACAGCAGACGTTATCGAGGCACAGCGTGCGCCGCACATGCGCCAGGAAAATTGTATGCCACCCATGCGCCGAACTTACCAAAGCTGCCGGTGTCTCCCATGACATAATTAAGAAAGGGTAGTTTATGGACCGGATAAAATTAAAAGAGCTACGTAAATAAGCTGAAGGCAAGCCCGGCTGTGTACTGATTTGTCGGGGTTGCCACTATGCCTTCGACGAGCATAGCATAGGTTCCTGGGAAGGTATGACTGGCGATGAGTGCCCTGTCTGTGGGCATGTAAGAAGCCATTGGAAGGAGACCCTCAGTAAGATTCTCAATAAGGAGGGGAAGGGGGTCCTTTGCCTCGAGACCCTCGACGGTGAATTGAAATTCTGTGTGCTTCAATCCAAGGAAGATATTGACGAGGCCAAGGCCACTCTGGATCATCTGAAGAACCCCCGCTGGTGGGAAAGGGAAGCGGCAATCAAGAAGGCCGCGCAGGCAAGGAGCCGAAGGAGCATGAGGTAAAACATGGCTACGGAACGGATGTTTCTGGGTTCCCGGAAGCCTTCAACCCATGCTCCTGCTTGACTGAAACGTTAATAGCCAAAAAATGAAAAAGCAGATAAATAATCATCAGTACACGTTAGAAGAAATCGAAGAAACTATTCATGTACAATTAGTTATTACTCATAGTAATTACAAGTACATGACTGACTTTGTATTTCCTCTTGTACGTCAGGAGCGACTTTTCCGAGTTTATCCGGCCATAGTAGGTAGAATATATGCAACCGTTCAAGATGCAGTTATTCTAGGATTATCAAGGCTATTGGATACAACAAGAAATTCCTTGACAATTCATTTTAAAAAATTTATTGATACTGCGCAGAAAATACCGCTAACTCAGATTAAATATCAAAGCCAGTGGGATGAATTTTTGAATAAATCAAATTCTTTTTTAGGTGAGTTACCAAGCCTAAAGCTAAAACTGAATCCTCTCAGAAATAAATCTCTTGTTCATCTTAGTCCGGCGCTACCAGATCCCCAAGAAATAACATCATGGGATTACTGGAGCGGTGTTCTTGAGCGCATGGAAAATGTTTATAGCCTTTATCAAATGATAGTAAGAGATGCCCAGACTACTCCTTTTTGGTCGGTGAATCTGCGTGATGAGCCAAAATCTTTTCTGGAATGGTGCCGTTTAGACGATTTTGAAAAACACCGAAATTTAGAGCGAGAGCGCAAACTACAAGGTCAAATTCCATGAGATTAAGTCTGGCCGGCCCCTTCGAGATCGCGGGTCGGAGGGACTTCTTGGGCTGGGTATAAGAGGACAGCATGGTTTTTGAGCCGAAGTACACCATCACGGACGCGACGGCGTAGAAAATATCTATTATTTACACGGTTAAGGTGTAGAAGGGGACGAGTACCTCACCCCGGCAGGCGGGGGGATACGGCTCGCGGTTCACCGCTTGCCTCCCGGCGAAAGTAGATTCAACAAAAGAAGGATAACGCCGATGAGAAGGATGGTTCTTTCGCTTGTAGTACTGTATCTCTTCCCACTTAAGGCCTACGCCGCGGGGGGATATCTGCACTGGGCAAAGCGCGCGGGCGGATTAGACAGGGACTACGGGCGCGGCATCGTCGCACTCGCGGACGGTTCGGTCCTGGTGACGGGGTGGTTCTATGGCAGCGCCACGTTCGGCCCCGGCGAGGCGGGACAGACCATCCTTACCGCGCCGACGCCTTGGTCCGACATTTTCATCGCCCGCTACAACCCAAACGGCACACTGGCGTGGGCGAAACGTGCGGGAGGAGTAAGCGAAGATGAAGGGCACGGCATCGCCGCACTCTCGGATGGTTCAGCCCTGGTGACAGGGAGGTTTACGCTCAGCGCTACGTTTGGCGCGGGTGAGGCGGGCGAGACCACGCTTACCTCGGCGGGTGTGGGGGACATTTTCATTGCCCGCTATAACCCTAACGGCACACTAGCGTGGGCGAAATGCGCGGGCGGAATAGGCGATGATTATGGATACGGCATTGCCTCACTCTCGGACGGTTCAGCCTTGGTGACGGGGCAGTTTGACGGTATCGCCACGTTCGGCCTCGCCGAGGCGGGACAGACCACGCTTACCTCGGCGGGTTGGTACGATATTTTCATCGCCCGCTACAACCCAAACGGCACACTGGCGTGGGCGAAACGCGCGGGTGGAGCAGACTATGATGCAGGGTCCGGCATCGTCACACTCTTAGACGGCTCGGCCCTGGTGACAGGGTGGTTCAGATGTCTTGGGGACTCGTGCAACGCTACGTTCGGCCCCGGCGAGGCGGGCGAGACCACACTGACCTCGGCGGGTGATTACGACATTTTCATCGCCCACTACAACGCCAACGGCACGCTGGCGTGGGCGAAACGCGCGGGCGGAAAAGGCGATGATTATGGAAACGGCATCGCTGCACTCGCGGACGGCTCAGCCTTGGTGACGGGGTGGTTCGGAGACGTCGCGTGCTCGTGGAGCGCTACGTTTGGCGCGGGTGAGGCGGGCGAGACCACGCTTACCCCGGCGGGTCAGCACGACATATTCATCGCCCGCTACAACCCAAACGGCACACTGGCGTGGGCGAAACGTGCGGGCGGAGCACTCGGCGGAGCACGCGGGGATAATATAGGGTCAAGCATCGCCGCACTCGCGGATGGCTCAGCCCTAGTGACGGGGTGGTTCGCGTACAGCGCCACGTTCGGCCCCGGCGAGGCGGGCGCGATTATTCTTACCGCGCCGTCTGAGTCTCCCGACATATTCGTCGCCCGCTACAACGCCAACGGCACACTAGCGTGGGCAAAGCGCGCAGGAGGAGTAGCATCTGACTACGGGCACGGCATCGCCGCACTCGCGGATGGCTCAGCCCTGGTGACGGGGGAGTTCGGCTACGGCGCCACGTTCGGCCCCGGCGAGGCGGGCGAGACCATGCTGATGGCGCCGAATCCTCCCGACATATTCGTCGCCAAGTTCGGCAATTTGCCCCCTACTGCGACGCCGACAATTACGCCTGCGCCTACGAACACCCCCACAATTACACCTATCCCCACGAGAACGCCGGTCCCGCCGACCGCAACACCGGTGCCTGCTGAACCGACTGTTACCCCGACGCCGCTCCCGCATGGACACGCGGAACTGAACGGGTCGTCGTTCAACTCGAAGAGCACAGTGGTGGTGACGTTCGTACTGGACAACGCAATCGCGAGGCCGTTCACAGTGTTCGCCGTGCTAATCCGCCCGGATGGGATGATGGTGAACGCGAGCGACCTAAAGAGTTCCTTGCGGCCGCTGGTGGTGAACTACCCGGGGCTGGGCATGCCGTTCAGTTACCCGTTCATGTCGGCGAGGATACCGAAGAAATGGCCGAAGGGGGGCTACGAGGCGGTGGTGGCGTTCTTCGACCCATCGAAGCCCATTACGGGACGGGGGGACGCGTTCCTTGACGTGAGCGCGAAGTTCACTATCCGATAGTAGTGCCGTCTGAGGATGGAAAGGTGCCGCCGGCGTGGAATGGTGACGGTGGGGCTGGAGGACACGGCGAGGAGGATTACCGCGCCCTGGCCGCCGAGGTCATAGGACAGGAAAGGGGGAAGTGAACATGGCGAAGCGCAAGGCAATAGGCGGCCTGGGAGAGCTCATGGCGCGTTGTAATGAAAGGAGCAACCTTGCATGATGTGGAAGACATTGACGGAACTACGCAAGATGGCGGAAGCAGAACCAGGGCCAGTTCGTATCTGTATAGGATGTAATTTTGCATTCGACGCGTATGGATCACGCCTATGGTCGGTTGACGAATGCCCAGTTTGCAGGAATGTGAGCTATCCCGGCGAGGTTTTGAGTCTCAAGGTTCTCGACGGTGACAAGTGGAGCTTCTGTGTGCTTCAATCGGGGGAAGATTTTGAGGATGCTAGGGGGAAGTTGGAACATCTGAAGGCTCGCAATGCTTACTGGAAACGTAGGCACGCCGCAATCAAGCAGGCGATGGAACAGGGGTAGCGCATGACTTTCGAGCCTAAATACACCATAACGGACGCCATAGCGGTAGCTTTGACCGCTATCGAGCGGGCGCGGGGATTCCTGGAGGCCGCAAAGCTCTCCGAGGACTGGATTGCAGGAATGCAGCGCCGGGCACTCGTCCTGGAGGCTCACGCCGCAGGAGTACGCGGAGCTCTTCCCCGGTGTGAGCAGGAGAACACTCCAGAGAGACATCAAGGCTATGGTGGAGAAGGACCTCCTCGAGAACTCGCGTTATAGGGCAAGTGGTGAGGCATAAAGCGGCTAAGGTGCAATCACGAGGGATCGATCCCGTGACGGACGAACCGGAAATATCTGGTGATTTGATTCCCGCTCCCAACCGTAGTCTCACACGGAAAAAGTCTGGCCTAATAAAGCGGGGGCTTGAACTGATAGGCGAGATCGGCAGGCCGCTATCTGCCGATGATTATTTTAATCGAGGGAGAAATAAGTACAGCCTCCGTGACTATCGGGGGGCAATCGAGGACTTCACGAAGGCGATAGTACTCAATCCGAAGGATGGCCCGGCATACTGCGGCCGGGGGCTGGCAAAGTACAGCCTCGAAGACCACCGGGGGGCAATCGAGGACTTCACGAAAGTGATAGAACTCAATCCGAAGTATGCCAGGGCATACTGCGGCCGAGGTTGGGCAAAGGGCAGTCTCGGAGACGACCAGGGGGCAATCGAGGACTTCACGAAGGCGATAGTACTCAATCCGAAGTTTACCTCTGCCTACTGCAACCGAGGGATGGCAAAGCACAGCCTCGGTGACTACCGGGGGGCAATCGAGGACTGGACGAAGGCGATAGAACTCAATCCGAAGGATGGCCCGGCATACTGCAGCCGAGGGCTGGCAAAGTACAGCCTCGGAGACTACCAAGGGACAATCGAGGACTATACAAAGGTGATAGAACTCAGTCCGGAGGATGACTCGTACTACTGCAACCGAGGGATGGCAAAGCACAGCCTCGGTGACTACCGGGGGGCAATCGAGGACTGGACGAAGGCGATAGAACTCAATCCGGAGCATGACTCGGCCTACGGCTGCCGGGGGATAGCAAAGTACGACCTCGGAGACTACCGAGGGGCAATAGAGGACGCCACAAAGGCGATAGAACTCAATCCGGAGGATGGCCCGGCCTACTGCAGCCGGGGGATGGCAAAGCAGAAATTCGGTGACAATGAGGCGGCTTGCCGGGATTGGAAAAGAGCAAGTGAGTTGGGGGATGGATATGCTTCTGATTTGATCAAGAAAAACTGCCAGTAACGGACTGGAAAGGTCAGGTTGAGATTTGAGATTTATAAACGATCCTGAAAATCGGGGCAAATGACTGGGCATGGGGGAAGGGCATCAATGAAGCCCGCTATTGAGAAAAGACAAACGCCTGAAGATCGAGAATTAAAGCGGAAGCTGGCTGAACTGGCCTTGCTTGAAAATAAGCTGGTTCAACGAGAGTTGGATCTGGTAACGCTTCAAGCCGAGTTGAAGGTCTTTGAAACAAGATATCTCAACATAGTTGGCACTCTATATGCGGAGCTTGACGAGATCGAAGCACAGATTGCCGAAGCCCAGGCAAGATTACAGCCGGAAGATAAATCATTTCGGAACGAAGCGACCAAAGCCCGCGAACAGGCGAAAGAATCAGCCCGGGCGACGGCGGGTAGCCAGGAGCCGGAAAAAAAGTTTGAGCCTTCAGAAGAGTTAAAAAAGCTCTATCGAGAGGTTGCCAAGCGTATTCACCCCGATCTGGCGACAGATGAAAAAGATCGCGCGTTACGCCAACGGTTAATGGCCGAAGCGAATCGTGCCTATGAAGAGGGCGACGAGGAGAAGTTGCGTTCAATACTCCATGAATGGGAAAGCAGCCCGGAATCCGTTAAAGGTGAAGGACCCGGGGCAGAATTGATCCGGGTAATACGCAAGATCGCCCAGGTCGAAGAAAGGTTGCATATCATCGAAACCACGATGGCCAAGTTGAAGAAATCCGAGCTTTATCAACTAAAGGACAAGGTGGAAAAGGCAGAGCAAAGCGGCCGCGACTTGCTTAACGAAATGGCTTCACAGGTGGATATAAAAATCACCCTGGCGAAGAAGCGATTGAGAAAAATAGCTAGAGCGGCACGCAAGTGACCTTCTACACAGTAGTAATCGAGGCCGGGAAGATGCCGCCGGTACGGAACCTTGACGAGTTGAGCCCCGATAGCCTCTATGTGATTATGATGGATGAGAAAAGGGTGACGGTGGGGCAGTAGTGTTACAGGTCATGCGGGGGTAAGAAGTCTTGTTATAGGGCAAGTGTGAAAGCCGTTTTGAGCGGTAGAGCGTCAGAACGGGCTAAATCAGGGAATCAGGAAAAAGATTGGGGCGTACAGAAGGGATAAAACAGTGGCAACAAGAGCGGCCACAAGGAGGTAACTTATGGCGAGCCCGGTTGAATTGAAGAAGGCGACTGTCGTATCGTCCGAGGATTCTCACCATTCCCCGCACAGGAAGGCGGTATCGCTCATTAAGGTGCTCGGCATCGCTACCATCCTCATGGGCGCCCTGCCCATGCTCGATTATCTCCTCATGATAGCGTATATACTTCGCTCCATTCATGAGAAGGGAAAGCCGCAAGAGAGAATGTCGGCTCTGTTCATCATTATCGCCGTCTCATTGGTGTTGCCGGTCGCCAAGGTCATCGGAGGATACGGCTTGTTAAAGATAAGGCTGTGGGCGAGAAAACTTACGATCGCTGTTTTTACCCTCGAATATCTCATCGCGTGTGCAGGGGCAGTGCTTTTTGCCAACCAGTGCTACCGTTTCCGAAACATGCCACCCTCGATGTACCGTGAGGCAATTACAATCGGCACGTTGAGAATGTTGCCCCCGTACATTCTTGCGTTCGTATCGCTGCTCTTTATTGCGCTCCTCACAAGGGATTCCGTGAAGAAAACATTTCCCGAAAGCGACACCCGATCGCCGTGACCCGCCGTGTGTATCGATGGCCACGCTCATATCGGTTGAGCTTATTGTGAATGTCTTCTATAAATACCTGCTGATTATTTCGACGCTCCTCGTATCATGGTGTGGCATGATGCTCGCACATGAGTTCGGCCATTGTCTTCATGCCTGGCTCAGCGGAGGTGCGGTGACGAGGGTTGTGCTCCACCCGCTCGTCATCTCCCGTACTGAGTGTGCAGCGAATCCCTCCCCGCTCTATGTTGCGTGGGGAGGGCCTTTAATCGGTTCGCTGCTCCCCCTCGCAATCCTCCTGATTGCGAGGTTCGCGCGCGCGTCAGCCTGGTATGTTTTCCAATTTTTCGCCGGTTTCTGTCTGATCATCAATGGAATTTATATCGCCGAAGACTCATTCCTTGCGGCGGGCGATGGCGGCGATATGCTTCGGAACGCGATGCCACGGTGGATCCTGGTCGCGTTCGGCGTCATCACGGTCACGCTTGGGCTCTATCTCTGGAATGGCCTCGGTCCCTCTTTTGGACTCGGCGAGGCGAAGGGCAATGTCAATCGGAAGGCGGCAGTGGGCGCTTTTTGCGTTCTCTTGATCATCGTGATGGCGGAGCTACTGGTCAACAGCAGATAGGCAGGACAATCCCCACTTCTTGGCCGTATTTTTCTACAACATATTGGTTGAGAAATGATTATAAAACACCGCAACTGAATCATTATTTTTCTACCACGAAGGACACGAAGGACGAGAAGTTGAGGGAAAGGATAGGGTAGGTGCCGTTTTCTTCGTGCCCTTCGTGGTGAAAGATTATTCTATGGAAAACGGGGGATACTCCAGGAGGTAGGCGCGAATCGGTGGGATCATGAAGATCACACAGCTGGCGGTCGGCGGCCTCGACTCAAATTTTTCTTATCTGATCCATGACGAAAGGAGCGGCGACGCGGCGCTCGTGGATCCCTGCGGCGATACCCGGCTCATAAAGAGCGCGGTTGGGGGGCTCAGGGAAATCCATCCGCGATACATTCTTTTGACGCATGGACACCGCGATCATTGCTCAGGGGTGCCTGAGATCAGGGAGTTTTTCAACGCACCCGTGGTTGCGCACCCCGCGTGCCCTTTCGGGCATGATATTGACCTCAAGGACAGGCAACAACTGCCATTCGCGGCAATTTATATCGAGTGCCTTTATGCGCCGGGACACTCGGCGGATAGCGTGGTGTACCATCTGAGCGATGACTCCGCGCTGTTCACGGGCGATACGCTCTTCATTGACTGGTGCGGCTACTGCGATCCCAAAACCATGTTTCACACCATGCGCGAGGTTCTCTATCCGCTCGCCGGCGGCAATGAGGTCTATCCCGGACATGACTACGGGCGCTATCCCCACGCGTCGCTCGAGAGGGAGAAAAATGAAAACCCCTATCTCTACACGAGAGCGTACGATCAGTTCTGCGAAGAATTGAAAAAACTATAGGGACCACCTCCTGGAGGCGGCGGAGACGTGTGAGCGTGAGAATCGGTCAAAGGGTCAAGTGCACTATCGAGAACCTCGCCTTCGGAGGAGCGGGCGTCGCCCGGGTCGATGGGATGGCTCTCTTTGTTGAGGATGCCCTGCCCGGCGAGGAAGTAATTGCTGAGATCACAAAGGCGAGCAAAAGATTTGCGCGCGGGCGCACACTGAAAATATGTGTGCGATCCGCGGAAAGGGTGAATCCCCCCTGCCGCTACTACGGGCAGTGCGGCGGATGCCAGCTCCAGCACCTTCAGTACGACTCTCAGGTAGAGTGGAAAAAGAGACAGGTGCTTGAGCTTCTCAAGAGGATAGGAGGCTTGAGCAATTATTCTCTCACCGGCAGCGTGGCTTCTCCCAATCCGTATGGTTACAGAAACACCATCCGTCTGCACCGGATCTCCGGCAGCCCGGTGCGGTATGGTTACTACTGCCGGGACGGCCGGAATCTCATCGCGATATCGCGCTGCCTCATCGCCCTGCACGCGATCAATGAGGTGTTATCGGACGTCAAAAAACATAGTGATTCCATGCGAAGGCCTGCAGAGCTTATTTTACACGCGGGCGCCAATGGCACAGTGGCGGTGTGCGCCGCCAGGGAAAACGCACCTGACACTGTTGAAGTTTTGTGCGGTGTCCGCTTCTCGGTCCACCCGGCCTCCTTTTTTCAGGTGAACAGGGCAGTCGCAACGCTGCTCATTGAAAAGATGAGGAGCTGGACGGAATCCAGCGATTGCCGGGGGGCATTTTTTGATCTCTACTGCGGGGTCGGTGTATTTTCAGTGCTCCTCGAAAGATCTTTCTCGCGCGTGATCGGGATAGACCATGATGCGCGCGCCATCGCCCACGCGAGGGCCAACAGCGCTCCCGTGGATAACAGGAAGTTCAGCTTTATTTCGGGGAGGGTGGAAGATTCTCTTCATAAGATATACAACAGGCACGCCCTGCCGGGGAGCATGGTGCTGCTTGACCCTCCCCGCGCGGGAGTGGGGCAGGGAGTAGTGAACTTCCTCAGAGAATCGGATCGCCGCGTCGAAAAGATCATCTACGTTTCGTGCAATCCTGCAACGCTCTCGAGGGATTTGAACCGGCTCTGCGCGAATGGCCCATGGCGCCTGGATCAGGTAGCGGTCTTCGATATGTTTCCCCAGACGTCACACATTGAGGTATGTTGTTCCATCGTCAGAGAAACCGGAGCGGATCAAACAGAGGGGAGCACAACCAGCATAGCACAGAAATAATGTTTCACCACGGACCCGCCTGCCAGTCAGGCAGGGAACACGGCACGGCCCATCGGCGGCAACCAAGATTCAAGTTGCCACAGACAGCACAGAGAGCACAGAGGACACAGAGATTGTTACAGCAGCAACAACAGTTTCTCGTTTCTGGTTTCCCGAACAAGAAATAATCCATGTGTAACTGTATCCATCTTTCAAAAGAGTTAACAGAACATAACTTCTTGCCTCCATACATATTAGGACAACTCTACGTAATATTTATACATACTTATATACGCAATAATTAAGTATTGACAACTTTGCTGAATTTTGCTAGTAATAACCAGTAATCAGATAAAGGCAAATCCCGAGTAATCGGGGGGCGCAAAGCCGCGGGTGCTGACGCCGCAGGTGGCATCCCGAGTTCCACTGAGCGGGACGAGGGATTTTGCGGTATAAGGACAGCCGGGCTGCCGAAGATTGCATCACCATGTATTTTCGGTAGCCCGATTTTGTTTTTAGATGAACTGGTCGGCCATAGATCAAGCAATTCCGCATATTCCTACTTTCGAAGATTCTGTAGTCGTGGCCAGTTTTAGAATTGTTTGACAACCACTAATTGTACGAGGCGGGGGGGCCATGAAAAATGCAGTGATGTTTTTGGGGAGTGCGATTGTTTTATTCGTCTTGTCGGGTGTGAACCAGGCCCAGCTTGCCGATTTCGCATGGCCGATGTTTCATCAAAATGTAAGGCATACGGGACAGAGCGATTACAGAGGGCCGCAGACATGCTCACTAGAATGGAGCTATAAGACTGGAGAAGGTGTGGATTCATCCCCAACCATAGGCTTTGATGGGCGGGTCTACGTGGGAGCCTCTGACAACAACATTTACGCCCTCGATTCAATCGGCTTTAGCATATGGAGCTATACGACAAGGGGCTCCATACGTTCAGGCCCCGCGATAGGCTTAGATAAGGGCATCTACACCGGGTCCGATGATTATAACATTTACGCTATTACTTCAAGCGGCACACTCAATTGGAGTTATGCGACCGGCTACTCTGTGCATTCATCCCCTGCTATAGGCTCCGACGGGTGGGTCGCTGTCGCGTCTAATGATAAGAATATTTACGCTCTCAATTCAAGCGGTTCTCTCTCGTGGAGCTATGTGACTGGATCATGGGTAAATTCGTCCCCCGCCATAGGCTTCGGCGGGTGTATCTATGTCGGGTCTCAAGACAGTAAGATTTACGCTCTCAATTCAAGCGGCACACTCAATTGGAGTTATGCGACCAGCTACTCTGTGTGTTCATCCCCTGCTATAGGCTCCGACGGGTGGGTCGCTGTCGGGTCTGGTGATAAGAATATTTACGCTCTCAATTCAAGCGGCTCTCTCTCGTGGAGCTATGTGACGACAGGCGGCGTGGCATCCTCGCCCGCGATAGACTCCAATGGGAGGATCTGCGTGGGGTTCGATGCTTACTATCACGGTGATATATACGCTCTGAGTTCAACTGGTTCTTTCGAGTGGAGCTTTCTGGCGGGCTTGGATGGTGTGTTTTCCTCCCCCGCCATTGGCTCAGACGGCGGGATCTATGTTGGGGGCTATGATGGGCGCATTTATGCCCTTAATTCAATGGGTTCTCTTATGTGGAGTTGCAGAATAGGGGACTATGTAGGGTCATCCCCCGCTATTGGCTCTAATGGCGGGGTCTATGTGGGATCTGACGCCAACACAATATATTGTTTCCGTGATCCAGAGCCCACCGCAGCGCCGACCAGTATTCTGACGCAGACTCCAACGTCCACTCCAACATCGACTAATACATCGACTGTCACACCCACAGGGACACCAACCCTTCCCCCGCTCGTCATCAACGAGTTCATGGCTGATAACAAGACGACAATCCAGGACCCCGACGAGCCGGGCGAGTACCCTGACTGGATCGAGATATACAACAAGGGGGAGGTTCAAATCGATATGGGAGGCATGTACCTCACTGATACCATTGGCAACCCCAAATATCATATTCCCGCGGGCGTCGTCATCTCTGCGCACAGCTACCTCTGCTTCTGGGCTGATAGCGAGCCCACGCAGGGCCCGCTCCACACGAACTTCGCGCTGAGCAAGAGCGGGGAAGCGATAGGGCTTTATGCTTCGGATGGGGTGAAGGCCATTGACACATACACTTTCGGCGCGCAAACCACGGACGTTTCAGAGGGGAGATATCCGGACGGAGCGGACAACTGGGTGTTCTTCAAGCCAGCCTCGCCGTGTGAGACGAACAATAACTCAACTCCGACTCCCAAGCCGACCGCCACTCCTACTGAAACGCCGCTTCCACTCGCCTGTTTTGCCAGAACGTTCGGCGAAGCAACGAGGGGCGAATATGCTAGCTCTATCCGGGAAACCGATGACGGCGGCTACGTTGTGGCAGGTGAAACAACTAGTTACGAAGCGGGAATTGGCGACTGCCTGTTACTCAAACTTGACTCTGACGGTAACCAAACATGGGCAAGGACTTTTGGGGGAGCAGATCATGAGTCTGCATCCTCCGTACAGCAAACATCAGACGGCGGCTATATCGTGGCAGGCACCACAACTAGTTACGGAGCGGGATCTTACGACTGCCTGGTACTCAAACTTGACTCTGACGGTAACCAAACATGGGCAAAGACTTTTGGAGGTAGCAGTTTGGACTTCGGCGGATCAATCCAGCAAACATCAGACGGCGGCTATATCGTGGCAGGCTGCACAAATAGTTACGGAGCGGGATCTTACGACTGCCTGTTAATCAAACTTGACTCTGACGGTAACCAAACATGGGCAAAGACTTTTGGAGGAGTAAATTATGATTATGCATCCTCCGTACAGCAGACTAAAGATGGCGGCTACATTGTGGTGGGAGGGACATCCAGTTACGGAGCGGGATCTTACGACTGCCTGGTACTCAAACTTGACTCTGACGGTAACCAAACATGGGCAAAGACTTTTGGAGGTAGCA
>Ga0315281_10001770_pt1 | contig 32083 bp, 30 predicted proteins | sample YL17G07_0_MG_FD_204540 | JGI IMG/M metagenome (GOLD analysis project Ga0315281, IMG submission 204540) | Sediment microbial communities from Yellowstone Lake, YNP, Wyoming, USA - YL17G07_0 | ecosystem: Environmental > Aquatic > Freshwater > Lake > Sediment | place: USA: Wyoming | collected...
CGTATAAAACTCCTATTCCTGTCGGTCCGTATATTTTATGGCCCGAGAAAGCATAAAAATCGCAATTCATATCCTGAACATCAATCCTCCCGTGTTGAATTGCCTGCGTTCCATCTACTAAAACAGGAATACTGTTTTTATGGGCAATAGCTACAATTTCTTTAATGGGGTTAATGGTGCCGAGAGAATTTGAAACATGAACAATGGCCACTAACTTCGTTTTGGGATTGATTAATTTTTCATATGCATCCAATAATAATTCGCCTTTATCATTGATGGGAATTACTCTTAGCTTAGCGCCTTTTCTTTTTGCCATCATCTGCCATGGAACGATATTGCTATGATGTTCCATTTCAGAGACAATAATTTCATCGTTCTTTTTTACATACGCCTCTCCAAAAGAATATGCCACTGTATTGATAGAGTCTGTAGTTCCTTTGGTAAAAATTATTTCGTGGCTATGCCGAGCATTCAAATAACCTCGAGCCTTTTCCCTGGCCGTTTCGTACATTTTGGTCATTTGGTCGCTTAGATAATGAATTCCTCTGTGAACACTACTATTTTGTTCGGAGTACAATTTGTTTATGGTGCCTATAACAACTTTGGGTTTCTGGGTGGTTGCTCCATTATCAAAATAGACAAGCGGTTTTCCATGAATTTTCTGGCTAAGCACAGGAAAATCATTCCTTATCTTTGCTATATCAAAAGTGGATATTTTATGAGTATCTTTTGTTTCGTGCATTATTCTATATTATTTATTATATCAATATCAAAAATAAAAATGATAAAAATGGGGTCAACTCTATCTATCTAATTTTATAAAAAAGGCTGGATTAAGTCAATCAAAGGCATTTCCCGACAGAATTATCAACAAGGCAAAAATCTAACAAAAAAGGATTATTTCAGACGATAATATAACGATTTTTTTGTTAAGCAATCAATAACACTATAGTCGCATTTTTTGAAGGCCATACTCTTGTACATCTTTTTTGTGCTTCCGTAAATAATCTCTGAAGAAAAGCAAGTTTTTATATTCTTTGCTCCCCCTTTTAACTAGATGAATATGAGTTCCGCCATATCTGGTGGCAAGCGGCTTGCTTATAAATATTCTACCATTTTCTTTAGGATGGACATGAACAAATCCAATGCTCTTGAGTTTTCTAATTATCTTCTTCTCGTCTCTCCAGTCTTTCGAGGCAATCATTATATCTATTATTCCCTTGCCGCCTAGTCCTGACACGGCTGTACTGCCAATGTGATGAATTTCTTGATTTCCCAAAAGGTTGATTAGTTTTCCCTTTTGTTTTTGGAAAATCTTTGCAAATTTTTTATTAGATGGAAAGATTTTTATTTTTGGCATAATTTTATTTCACCTTCTTTATCGCCGTCTGCAATTCCCAGAAATTGCGGTAAATCCCATCCGGATTTTGCATAAGTTCCTCGTGCGTCCCCATCTCGGCAACGCCGCCTTTTTCCAAAACTATAATTTTGTCTGCATGCTGAATCGTGCTTAAACGGTGCGCAATCACAAAAGTGGTGCGGCCTTGAATTAATTTCTGCAAGGCCTCTTGCACCAGTTTTTCTGAAACAGAATCCAGGGCCGAAGTCGCTTCGTCTAAAATTAAAATTTTGGGATTTCGCAAAATTGCCCGCGCAATGGCGACGCGCTGTTTTTGCCCCACCGATAATTTGATCCCCCGTTCGCCCACCACCTGTTTGTATTTTTTAGAAAAAGATTCAATAAAATCGTGAGCATTGGCCGCCTGACAAGCTTCAATTATCTGTTTTTTTGTCGCTTTGGGATAACCATATTTAATATTATTTTCAATCGTGTCATTAAAAAGCAAAACCTCCTGCGGCACCACTGCCATCTGTTCCCTCAACGATCTCAGCTTAATTTTTTTTATATTAACCCCGTCAATGAAAAGATTGCCTTTTTGCGTCAAATAATATCGGCCAATCAAATCCGCCAACGTGCTTTTGCCAACGCCGCTGCCACCCACCAGCGCCAGAGTCTGGCCTGGCTGAACCACAAAAGAAATATTTTTTAAAACTTCCTGCCCGCCTTTTTTATAGACGAAACTGACCTTATCAAAAACTACCTGCCCTTTTATATTGATTTCTTTTGATCCGGCCAAATCTTTTTCTGGCAAAATTTCATAATATTTGGCCGCCCGCGCAAAAGCTTCAACGGCGGTTTTGGCCTGACGATACTGGTCAGCCAGCCGAGCCAAAGGTGAAGTTAATAAACTGGTATAGCCGACAAACATTATCAAAAGTCCCGGCGTGAGCCTGCCTGCCTGCAACATCAAAACGCCCGTTACAAAAACTGCGATAAAAGCCGAAGCAAATATTGTTTGCTGCCAAAAACTCATCCGCGTCCAAAGAAACCGCCAGTTTTTAAAAATCCTGCCAGCCAAATTAAAATTTTTGGCGTTTCGCTTCTCCTCAAACTCCTCCGCCGTTGAGGACTTAACCGTCTGAACATTTATTACCGAATCATAAAGTTCTCCGTAGGCTTTTTCCCAATTCTGATACATAGTCTTTTGTTTTTTGATTATTTTTTTTGTTTGAAAAAATGTTATCAAAATATACAAAAGACTAAAAAAAAGCAAAATTAGGCTTAAGCGCCACTCCACAAAAAAAAGAATAACTAAAGCCACGACAAAAGAAAGCATGGAAGGCAAAAAATCAAAAACCGTTCTTTCAATCAAATCAAAAAGTTCATCTATACCTCGCTGCGCCCGCCGGGTCACCTTGCCGGTTTTGCGTTCTTTATGAAAACTCAACGGTAGATTAGAAAGATGAAAAAACAAATCAACAAAAAGTTTATTGGTGATATCGGTTGCCAACTCATAGCCATAGCGGTCGGTTTGGCGAACCAGTAAATTTGAAATAAATGACAGAGCGACCCACAAAATTACCCATCCAAAAATTATCTCCAGTTTAGCGCCCGGTTTCAAAGCGACATCGACCAAATTGCCATAGATATAAGGAATAAAGGCGACAATTAAAGACGCAAAAATCGCCTCCGCGATTCCAAGATAAAGCTTGCCGCGGTTATTAATCTGAGCAAAAACTAATTTAAATTCTTTTGACAGTATCATAATATTGGGCAATTTTTGGTATCCTTTTAATGCGTATAACTATACATTAATTAACACCAGATGTCAAAAATATTCGCCAAACAAAAAATGCCCTACTTTAGGCATTATTTTGTTTTTTTACCACTAAATTAAGCCAATTGCTTTTTTTATTTCTTTCATGGTTTGGCTGGCGATATTTTCTGCTTTAGCCGCGCCGTCAGCCAGAACTTTCAAAACATCATCGTCCGCCAAAGCGTTATATCTTCTCTGGAACGGTCTCAGAAAATCTATCACCACTTCCGCCAAATCGGATTTGAATTCCGCATATCCTTTACCTTGATACAATTTTTCAATTTCGCTTATTGACTTGTTTCCAAGCAAGGAATAAATAGTCAGTAAATTAGATAAGGCTGGCTTATCAGGTTTATAAACTATTTCTTTGCCAGAATCGGTGACCGCTTTTTTTATTTTTTCACTGATAATATCAGCTGAATCCGTTAAAGCGATATAGTTAACTGGGCTTTCGGCGCTTTTAGACATTTTTTTGCTCGGATCATCCAAACCCATAATCCGCGCGCCTTCTTTCTTGACTAATGATCTTGGAGCCACAAAAATTTTACCGAATCTTTGATTAAATCTTTCAGCCAAAGTGCGCGCCAGCTCCACATGTTGCTGTTGGTCTTCCCCCACTGGCACTACTGCGGCTTTATAAAGTAAGATATCAGCCGCCATCAGCACCGGATAATCAAATAAACCCATATTGACATCTTTTTTATACTGCTGGGCTTTTTCTTTAAATTGAGTCATCCGTTCCAGCTCCGGAATCCTCGCAATAGTATTTAAAATCCAGCAAAGCTCGGCATGCTCCTTTACTTGAGATTGAACAAACAAAATTGTCTTTTGAGGATCCAATCCTAAAGCCAAATAGATTTTAGCCACCTCCAAAGTCTTTCTTTTTAATTCTTCGGGTTTTTGAGGAATAGTCAGCGCATGCAAATCAACCACGCAAAAAATGCAGTGGAATTTATCCTGCAATTCCAACCAGTTTTTTATAGCACCCAGATATGTTCCAATGTGCGGCACACCGCTTGGGGCGACACCAGAAAATACAGATTCCATATAATTATCTCTATACTAGCGCATAAATATCAAAAAGCCAATAGTTAAAATTGCCAAAATCTAAGTTCCTAGCTATACTAAAATCAATGAGACAATCTCAACTAGCCACCAAAACTCTTCGCGAGGCGCCAAAGGACGAAGAAAGCACAAACGCGATTTTATTAACCCGCGCCGGCTTTATCGATAAACTAACCGCCGGGGTTTATTCGTTTTTGCCGCTGGGATTAAAAGTGCTAAGAAAAATCGAAAATATTATACGCGAAGAAATGACTGCAATCGGCGGCCAAGAAGTTTTAATGCCCGTTCTTCATCCGCGCGAAAACTGGGAAAAAACCGGGCGCTGGCAAGGATTAGACGTGCTTTTTAAACTGAAAGGTTCAGGTGAAAAAGAATACGCTCTTGGAGCCACGCACGAAGAAATAGTCGTGCCTTTGGCCCAAAAAATTGTTTTTTCCTATAAAGACCTGCCGCTTTACCTTTTCCAAATTCAGACTAAATTCCGCGACGAACCACGCGCCAAATCAGGTCTTTTGCGAACAAAAGAATTCTTGATGAAAGACCTTTATTCTTTTCACACCAGCGAATCGGATCTGGACGATTATTATAAAAAAGTTACTGCCGCCTATTTTAAAATCATTACCCGCTGCGGTTTGGCAAAAAAAACTTATCTCACCCTGGCCTCGGGCGGCACTTTTTCCCAATATTCCCACGAGTTTCAAACGGTGAGCAATGCCGGCGAAGACTCAATTTATGTCTGCGACAACTGCAAAGATTTAGCCATTAACGCCGAAATAAAAAATAAAACTCCGGTTTGCCCGGCCTGTTCCGGTATGGAATTTGAAGCGAAAAAAGCAATTGAAGTCGGTAATATTTTTAAACTGGGAACTAAATATTCCAAACCTTTTGGCCTTAAATTCCGCGACCAAGATGGACAAGAAAAAGATGTGATTATGGGTTGTTATGGAATTGGTCCAGCCAGAGTTTTGGGCACGATCGTTGAAGTCTCACATGACGAAAAAGGAATTATCTGGCCTCCCGAAGTCGCGCCATTTGATGTACATTTACTTTCGCTTGACGAAGATGGAAAAATTAAAAAATACGCCCAGGGCGTATATGAAAAACTGACTGTACAAGGAATTGAAGTTTTATACGACGACCGCGATGGGCTTTCGGCCGGCACCAAATTTGCCGAAGCAGATTTGATTGGTATTCCGACAAGAATCGTTGTCAGCGAAAAAACTTTGGAAAAAGATTCACTTGAAATAAAAAAACGCAGCGGAAAAGATATTCAATTAATTAAACTGAATAATCTTAAAAACCTGACCGATTTTATCTCCTCCCCCGCCAGCGAATAAAGATAATTTTGTTTTTCGCGTTCTGAAATTTTGCCGCGAATTTTGAATGTCGGATGGCCAAGATATTCAAGAAGTCTGTTTTCATAGGCTTCCCGCGCACCAGAACCGCTTCGCGGTTCGGTGCGGGACTCCGCCCCACGCACTGATGCGTGGGGCTTCGCTTTTATTTTCGCCTGTTGATCCAAATAATGAAATGCTCTTGTCAGAAGCGTCCAGATTTTCTCGTCGCGTTCCGGCGCCACGACTAATTTATCAACCAGCTCTGCAAAATAAATTGCCAGCGCCAAATTTTCCAAATTCTGCCGCAAATAAATAAATTCCTTTATCGGCCAAGAACCGGCCAAAACATCCACTGTCCTGCTGCGTGCCAGCATAAATTCATAAAGATTGAACGGCTCAATTAAAGATTTTAATTTTGATTCCTTTTTGCCGATGCCTTTGGCACGTACCAAAATCTTGCCGAATTTTTCCGTGTAAACAGTCAAAAGCCGATCTACGTCTAAAAGATCGGCCTTTTTCAAAATGATACCTTGGGTTTTATAGACAGGTATCTCCATAGTTACTCACTCGTTTTGCCGTCAAATTCTTCGCTGTCATCCTCGGCCTCTTCTTTTGTTGCATGCACAACGCCGTCGCGATGATGGGCCGGAGAATAAATTGTGTAAAGCTTGAGTGGCTCGTCCGAAGAAGTATTGATAACGTTATGCTGAGCGCCGGCCGGCACCACCACGGCAAAGCCGTTCTCAATTTCATATTCATTTCCGTCAATCACAACTTTGCCCTGTCCTGCATCAACCCGGAAAAACTGGTCGTTGTCGGAATGAACCTCCATCCCGATTTCTTCGCCCGGCGCCAAACTCATCAAAACTAATTGGCTGTGAGCGGCGGTATACAGAACTTTTCTGAAATTCTCGTTCTCTTTTGCCGCCTGCTCGATGTTTATAACATATCCTTTCATAGTTTTTTTAAATTAATAATTATTTTTTTATTTTATTATTATCTATATTTTACACAATTTTCTTATATTATCAAGAATGCCAAAACATCAAAATTCTGATCGAATTCATAAAAATTTCACTAATATTACAACATCCTAACTTAAGCATCTGGCCCCTTTTATTATCCTTTAAAAACTACTTTATATTTTTAATGCCAATTTTGGCTTTATCATTGTCAAGAACAATGTCTTTTTCCAAATCAAATTTACCGCCTTTAACTTCATCGTATTTTTGCGCCAGGGTTTCTTTAAAAACAAAGTCCTGCCACTTCTCAAAGATAGCGCTAAGTGATTTATGATTAGTGCTAAGTTCTAATTCAATTTTGTCCTTGCGCGTTAAACCGGCTTGCTTTCGCATATCCTGTATCTGGCGAACAAGCTCGCGCATCATACCCTCTTCTTTCAATTCTCTGGTTATTTTTTTATCAATTTTTATTTTGCCTTTCAGCGTTTCGTCACAAATGACTTCTTTGACATTAATTTCGTCTTTAATTAATTCAAGCAATTCCCTGTCTCCTTTCAATCCTAAATTATTAATTCTTAATTCTTTTAAGGGCTGGCGCACCTTAATGCCCGCGGCTGCTCTTTCGGCTAATGCCATAACCACAATTTCTCTGGCGTTTGCCATTTTCTCTTCTAACTTTTTATTTATCAATCTTCTCTCTTCTGCAGGATAATCGCACAGGTGGACCGAACCTGGCATCCTTGATTTTTTCAAATTCAGATAAATTTCTTCTGACAGAAACGGAATAAACGGTGCGGCTAGCTTTGCGCAAGTCAGCAAAATTTGGTACAAAGTCTGAGCTGCTTCATTTTTTTCAATTGCACTTTCCGGCTTTTGGAATCTCCGGCGGGAACGACGCACATACCAATTGGAAAAATCCCCAATAAAATCTTCGAATCTCCTGGCTGAAGAAACAACATCATAATTTTCCAAATCTCTCGTCATTTCCAAAATTAAAGAATTTTGCAACGATACAATCCAGCGATCCAAAATATTTTTTGAACGGAAAGCTTTCTTCGGTTTGAATTTTTTATCCAGATAAGTTGTCAGAAAAACAAACGTGTTGTAAAACGTGCCAAAAAATCGGTTATATTTGTCTTTAATATCCTTCAAATCAAAACGCTTCGGTTCGCCTGCCTGGTTAACCGTAAAAAAATACCATCTGGCTGTGTCGGCCCCGTAATTTTCAATCACTTCCATCGGCTTGACGATATTTCCCCGCGATTTGCTCATCTTCTGACCTTTTGCATCTAAAACATGCCCTAGACAAATCACGTTTTTATAACTAGGCCCCCGGCCCAACAAAGTAGAAATTGCCAAAAGCGTGTAAAACCAGCCGCGCGTTTGATCCACGGCTTCGGAAATAAAGTCGGCTGGATAGGCTTCGCCTTCGTCAATTTTTTCCTGATTCTCAAAAGGATAATGCCATTGAGCAAAGGGCATAGAGCCGGAATCAAACCAACAGTCAATAACTGATGGCACACGCATCATCTGGCCGGAACATTTTGGGCATTCAAAAATAATTTCGTCAACGTAGGGACGATGCAAATCCCTCAATTTTTTACCTAACTCCTTTACGCTGCCTACCACTTTAACCTCCTTGCATTTTTCACATTCCCAAACCGGCAATGGCGTGCCCCAGAATCTCTCGCGCGACAAATTCCAATCCTTAACTTCTCTCAACCATTCGCCGAACCGCCCATCTTTTATATGATCGGGAACCCAATTGATTTGCTCATTATTAGCCAAAAGCTGTTCGCGCACGGCCGTCATCTTGATAAACCAAGAAGTTTTGGCATAGTAAAGAAGCGGCGTGTCGCATCTCCAGCAAAACGGGTATTCATGCTCGTATAACTCTTCTTTATACAAAAGTTTCCTTTTTTTCAGATCGGCAATAATTTCCGGGTCGGCATCTTTGACGAATTTTCCTTTCCATTGCTCCACTTCTTCTTTAAATTTCCCTTCTTCATCAACCGTCACCAAAATCGGCAAATCGTGCGCCCGTCCCGCTTCTAAATCTTCAATGCCAAAAGCCGGCGCTAAATGAACTATGCCGGTTCCGTCATCTGTTGAGACAAATTCAGCCGGAATCACTTTATAGCCGGGCTTATCCAGCTTCATCTCAAACAACGGTTCGTATTCGCGGCCAATCAAAGTGCCGCCCAAAAACTCATCCTCAATCTCATAAGGTTCAACCAAAACCGATAAGCGTTCCTTGGCTAAAATATAACGCTGATCACCAACTTTAACTTTTACATATGTGATGTTTTCGCCAACCGCCAAAGCGACATTGGCCGGCAACGTCCAGGGTGTGGTCGTCCAAGCAAGAAAAAAAGATGCCGGCTCGGCTTTAATCGCCAGCTTAAAATAAATGGAATTTTCTTTGATAGTTTCGTAACCCTGCGCGACTTCGTGCGAAGAAAGCGAAGTGCCGCATCTGGGACAATAAGGCACGACTTTATAATCTTTATACAAAAGTCCTTTCTGCCAAATTTGCTTAATTATCCACCAAACGCTTTCAATATATTCATTTTCATAAGTTATATAAGGATCCTTCATGTCCATCCAAAAAGCAATGCGCTCGGTCATTTTTTCCCATTCGTTTTTGTATCGCCAGACGCTTTCTTTGCATCGCTTATTAAATTTGGCGATGCCGTATTTTTCAATGTCTTTTTTGCTTTTGAATCCTAATTCTTTTTCCACCTGATTTTCCACCGGCAAACCGTGCGTATCCCAACCGGCTTTACGGCCAACAAAAAAACCCCGCATTGTTTTGTAACGTGGGATAATATCTTTAAAAGTCCGCGCCTCAACGTGATGCAGACCCGGCTCGCCGTTGGCCGTGGGTGGCCCTTCAAAAAAAACGAAACGCTTGGCGTCTTTTCTTTGTTTTAAGCTTTTTTCAAAAATCCTCTTTTTGCTCCAGAATTTGAGGATTTTTTGCTCAATTTTCGGCAATTCCATATGTATCCATCATATCTTAAATTTGCTAAAATGTCAAAAAAATATATAATAAAAATAGGTTAATTTGGCCTTAAATAAAGGGTAAAAACAGCGATGAAAGAAAGTTATCTTTACCAAAAATTAGAAGGTAAAAAAACGCATTGCCTAACCTGCACGCATAATTGTTTAATTTTGCCGGGCAAGCGCGGTATTTGCGGCGTACGCGAAAACATTGATGGCAAACTCTACTTCCTTGTCTACGGCAAGGCAGTCGCCGAGCATCTTGACCCGATAGAGAAAAAACCATTTTTTCATTTTTTACCAGGTTCCCATTCTCTTTCAATAGCGACTATCGGCTGTAATTTGAAATGTGCTAATTGTCAAAATTGGGAAATTTCTCAAATTTCCAAAGAACCAAAAATAAACCGTCAGCAAATTGAAGAAATGGGCGTTAATTTACCGCCCCAAAAAATTGTTGAACACACCCTTAAACAAAATACGCCCAGTATTTCTTATACCTATACCGAGCCGACAATTTTTTTGGAATATGCGCTGGATACGATGAAATTGGCAAAGAAAAAAGGATTAAAAAACTGCTGGGTAACAAATGGCTTCATGAGCCGCGAAACACTAGAACTAATTGCGCCGTATCTTGATGCGGCTAATGTTGATTTAAAATCATTTGACGATGAATTTTACCAAAAAAACTGCGGGGCTAAATTGCAGCCAATTTTGGATTCGCTAAAACTGATGAAACAATTAGGCATCTGGGTGGAAGTAACGACACTAGTTATTCCAACACTTTCTGACAACATAGAAATGTTAAAAAAAATCGCTAAATTTATCTTTAATGAACTTGGTTCCCAAACCCCCTGGCACATCAGTTGTTTTTCAGGCGCGATTTCCTGGCGGCTGCAAAAATTACCTGAAACTCCCATCGTTACCCTAAAAAACGCTTATCAGATTGGCCGAACAGCTGGTCTAAAATATGTTTATTTAGGAAACCTGCCTGCCCCTATACAGAACTTGTCGGATTTAAACTATGAAAGCACCTACTGCCCGCGCTGCTACCAGTTAAACATTGACCGCCAGGGATATAATGTTATACGCTTTGATAATAAAGGAAAGTGTTTTAAGTGTGGAGAAAATTTGAATATAATATCCGTATAAAAAGGAGGGCTAAATGGATAATCAAATTTGCTGCGATCGTTGGCATTGCTGCGCCGCTGGTGTTGTCTGGAAACTCAGGGGAAAAATGTACGGAAATAAAGAACAATTAAATTTTATAATTGACCACTGCCAGACAGAAATATTCTGGTCATGTCCGCATTATGATCTTCCTCGCTCCGGTAACGAGACAAAAAAATAGATCAACCGCCGAAAATCGAGAAAGACTGAAAAAATGGTCATCGCTCTTTAAATAACGACGTCTTCTTTCAATAAAAAACGCCAGAGCAATCTGGCGTTTAATTTTTTCCTGATCGCAAAAATATCTTAAAAAAATTACATCTTCTCCGGTGCCGAAATGCCCATCAAATCCAAAGTGTTTTTTAAAACAATACGCGTTGATTCAACCAAAACCAACCGCACTTTTGTCAAATCTTGATTTTTTTCATCAATCACTCGACACCCTTCATAAAACTTGTGAAAAGCTCGTACCAAATCCAAGGCGTATTGTGGCAATCGCTGAACCTGATAATCTTTTACAATATCCTCAATGATTTCTGGCAGGCGAATCAATTGCTTAATTAAAATTAATTCTGCTGGATGATTTAATAATTCTAAATTATCAGCTTCATTTATGTGTTTCTTTATATCTGCGTCGCTTTTTTTAAAAATGCTGCAAATTCTTGCATAGGCGTACTGCACATAATAAACCGGGTTTTTCTCCGACTGCTCGCGCGCCAAATCCAAATTAAAGTCCATGTGCGTGTCGGGGCTATACATCAAGAAAAAAAATCTGGCCACGTCCAACGGAATTTCGTCCAGCAGCTCTTCAATAGTCACATATATGCCTGAGCGCTTCGACATTCTGACCTCTTTACCGTCTTGAAATAATTTAACCAGTTGCATAACAATAATTGTCAATTCACCCGACATTTCAAGTGCTTTTTTTGCTGCCTGAAGTCTAGACACATATCCATGATGATCCGCTGCCCAAATATCTATTGCCTTATCAAATTTCCTTTTAATAAATTTATCATAATGATACGCGATGTCCTGAGAGATATATGTCGCTTCCCTGCCTCGTTCGGAATTTTCCGAAGTAATTAAAACCCGATCTTTGTCGTCACCAAAATCAGTTGACTTAAACCAAAGTGCACCTTCATTTTCAAAAACAACTTTTTTTTCTTTCAATAATTCAATTATTTTCTCAATCGCGCCACTTTCACGCATCGCTTTTTCAGAAAACCAATTATCAAACTTAATCTTCATCCGTTGCTCAATGACCGGCTTAATCATTGTTTCAAAAATCAATTGTGCTGCCTTGAAACCGATTTCTCCAGCCGGCTTATCTAAAAACTTCTTTAATTTTTCCCGAAGTTCCTCTATATATCCGCCGTTATACTGCGCTTTTTCGTCGCCCAAAATTGAATGACCAAGAACTTCAATCTGATAACCGGCATCATTGATTAGAAATTCTCGCTGGACTACATAACCAGCTTTTTGCAAAATATTGGCCAATGTGTCACCCAAAAACCCGCCTCGAGCGTTACCGAGAGTCAAAGGCCCGGTTGGATTAGCTGATATAAATTCAACTTGAACTTTTTTGCCCTGACCAATATCCAGCCCTCCATAATTATCTTTTTCCTCTAAAATTTCGTGTACCTGTTCCTGCAAAAATTCCTTAAGCAAAAAGAAATTTATAAAGCCGTTTGGCGCAATCTGAACTTTAGCAAAAAGAATTTTTTCTTTTAATCTGCGCTCCAAAATTTGTGCAACATCATTTGGAGATTTTTTCGCCAGTTTGGATATTTTTAAAGCAATATTTGAAGCGTAATCGCCGTATTTTTCATCGCCTGAACGTTCTACTGTAATTTCTGGCACCTCAAATTTAAGCAGCAATTCTTCAGTTTGCGCTTCTTCAATAACCTCACTGATGGCTTTTTTTATTTCATCTCTAACCATTTAGTTATCTTTAGCTTATCTTAAATCCATGCTAAAGTAAAATCGAAATATGCCAGAATATACATATAACCGCAAAATTCTATATGACTACCAAATAATCGAAAAATACGAGGCGGGGTTAGTTTTATTTGGCCACGAAGTAAAATCAATTAAAACCGGCCACATTTCGCTGCAAGGAGCTTATGTCGTCATTAGGGGAAACGAAGCATATCTTCTAAACGCCACAATCCCGCCCTATCAGGCTAAAAATACGCCTGCCGGATACGAACCGACCCGCACACGAAAGTTATTGCTTCGCAAATTAGAAATTCATTCACTCATCGGCGCCGCCAGTCAAAAAGGGTTGACTTTGGTGCCGCTTCGGGTTTATACTAAAAAAGCTAAAATCAAACTGGAATTTGGCCTGGCACGCGGCAAGAAAGAATTTGACAAAAGAGAAAAAATTAAAAAGCGCGAATTTCAACGGGAAAAAGGCCGTGCCCTTCGGGGCAAGATTGAATAAATCCCGCACATTTTTTGGGGGCGCATCGATTCGACAGTTAATTTCTTTAAAATAAGCAAACCGAGTTTGCTAGAATCTCGTTAAACTTCAGCAAAACCAATAAGTGCCAACTTATTGAACAAAGTGAAGACGGCTTTAACTCCGTCATTCGCTCCGGCTTTAGCGTAAAAACTTCAGCCCATCCGATCCGTTGATTCTCGGTAAACGGAACTCGGGTGTTATTCAATCGAGATAGCGTCATCTTTTTTCGGGAAGACGACGCAAAAAAATTACCGAATAGAATTTGAAATATTTTGTCCGACTTTAAGTTTCAAATCCGAAAAAATAAATCGGACTAAGTTTGTAGAATTATTTTTTGCGAAATTTTCTGGACGGGAGGTCACTCCTCCCCGCTTCCACCCCGTAAAATTTAATCTTTAATTTTATTAATTTCAATCGAGTAAATAACCAAATAAGAACGGCACAGGTCAGGGTCATTGACGAAACCGGACAACAGCTGGGAGTCATGCCGACCGCAGTAGCTCTGAATTTAGCCCGCGAACGCGGGCTGGATTTGATTGAGGTGGCGGCTAAGACCGAACCGCCGGTGTGCAAAATCGGCGACTTTGGCAAATTTCTCTACCAGAAAGAAAAACAAAACCGCGGCCACAAACCTCACAAAGTAGAAATAAAAGGTATCCGGCTAAGCTTCAATATTGCCAAACACGATTTGGAAATGAAAGCAAACCAAGCTAAAAAATTTTTGGAAAAAGGCGATCGGGTAAGAATAGCGCTAATCTTAAGAGGACGTGAAAAAGCGTTTGCGCATCTGGCCAAAGAAAAATTAGAAGAATTTAAGACTTTTTTCAAAATTGCAATAAATATTGATCAACCGATAACTAAAGAGCCGCGAGGATTTTATATGATAATTAGCAAAGGGAAATAATATGAAAACACAAAAATTCGTCACCAAACGGCTAAGACTGACAAAAAAAGGTAAAATCATTTTCCGGCCGTCAGGACAGAATCACTTTGACGCAAAAGAATCTGGTAATAAAACCCGAAGCAAACGGCATTCTAAAGTAATGGTTTCAAACGAAGCAAGAATTTTTAGACAGATTCTTAATTAATCACTAAACACCAACCACTAATCACTTATTCTTATGTCACGAGTCAAACGCGCTGTGGGCGCTCACAAAAAAAGAAGAAAAATTTTAAAAATGGCCAAGGGCTTTATGTGGGGCCGCAAAAACCGCTACAAAGTTGCCAAAGATGCGGTGCACCACTCACTGGTCCGTGCTTATATTGACCGACGCCGTAAAAAACGCAATTTTCGCCGACTTTGGAATATCCAAATTAACGCCGCCTGCCGCCAGCAAGAGTTAAATTACAGCAGATTTATTGCCGGACTCAAAAAAAATAAAATTGAATTAGACCGAAAAATTTTAGCTGATCTTGCGATCAATAATCCGGAAATTTTCAATCAAATAGTTACCAAAACAAAATAAGTTCCTAGCAAAAAACAAAAATCGCCCGTGAATTAATCACGGGCGATTTTTTTATCTTTCTATTTTTTAATCTTATAATAAATTGCACCGCAGCTAGTTAGCACAATCCCAAGACTATCTATCGCGACGTCCTTTAATCTGGCTTCTCGTTCCGGCACAAAATACTGGTGGGCTTCGTCAGAAAACGCATATAAAACTGCCAAAATTAAACCGTAAACCAGTGCCTTTTTCAAACTAAAACCGTGACCTGAATAAAAAGCACGAAAAATTAATAAAAACAAAATGCCAAAGATTGTCGCGTGAGCTATTTTTCTAACAAAAACATCATAAAAAACAGGCATACCCGAACTTAAGCCAGGCTTACTGGATAAATAAAAAATGAAAGCCGCCCACAAAATTACCGACAGCCAATATTTTAGAAATTTAGTCATACATTTTGATGCTACTAGAAAAAAATTGAGCCACAACTCCTGGTTCTTTGTGGCTCAATCTACTTTAAGTTTGCTCAACTTTGTTTTCATCTCCTCCAAACTCTTTAATTTTCTTTCCACTTCTTCGCCGTCTTGTTTATTAACATACAAGAAACGCTTCATAATTGACATAAGGGCGACGAACTGGACGCGGGTAAATCCGGCATCATTTTCCTTTGTATCGCTTATTACATCTTTCAAGGCTTGAGCATCTTTTTCTATTTCCTGCATTTTGCAACGCCTATTTTCCATTTTTCTGATTATTTTATCCAGGATTTTTTTTAAATCCTCCATATCTTCCTTTTCAAACCAATCCGGCATTACTTTCATCATCGCCCTCACCTCCTTTTTCTAATTTTTAGAATACATTTTCAAATGCCTAATTTTTAAACCCTCCTTTTTTAAAATAACAATCTTATTTGCCGTCCCGTAGGAATAACCGCCAACATAGTTATCGGAACGGATAACCCGATGGCAAAACACCTTGGGATCGCGATTTTTATTCAATGCATTGCCTACTGCCCTAGCCAAACCTGGATTCCCTAATTTTATCGCCACCTGTTTATAAGTCAATACTTTCCCGCGAGGGATTTTTTTAACGATATCATAAACCCTGTTCTTAAATTCAGTCATCTATCTTTATCTTTATAACGCTTTTGTATTCAAAAAATCATGCGCTTTTTTTAAAATCTCTTGACTGCTTTTGCTTTTTTTTAATTTCTCCAAAGCTAATCCATAATCAAACCAATCATATGTCTCGTGCTCAAAAGAAATTTTGACATTTTTATCTTTCGATTCAGCTAAAAAATAAGTGACAAATTTCAAAATCCCTTCTCCCATTTTGAATCCCCGTTCCTTTACCTGATAATCATACTTAACTTTAAAAAAGTATCTTTCGGTCTCCTTAAAACCGGACTTAAATTCAAGTTCATCCAGACCGGTCTCTTCTTGGCATTCACGCAGCGCCGTTTCTTCTAATTTTTCACCTTTTTCAATTAATCCTTTGGGAAATTTCCAATGGCCAGCGCGATGTTTAAGCAGCAGATATTTGATTTTACCATCCGGTTCGCGATAAAACACCACCGCCCCGGCTGATTTTTCAACTGGCATAAATTTTAGTTAAACTCGCAATTAATATTCTTATTCACCCGCGCATTGGCGAAAATTTTGTTCAAATTCAGGCCGAGCCGAGCGTATAAAATTTGCGTGCTGTAGATGATGTAGGATAGCAAATTTAGCGAGGCGAGGCCTTAGAATTTTTCAAAATTTTACGCCCTGCGCGGCGGTTTTTTCCTGCCGCTTTTTTGGCGGCAAAAAAGCGGCAAATAATTTTAAGACGCCAAATAGGTTTTATTAACCAACTTTCTACCAATCAAATCTATTTCGCAAATTGAGCCAGTATCACAGATGGCCTTGACTTTGTGCAAATCATTGAAACTTCGCTTTGAAATTTTTAGTAACGTCACTAAAATCGGATCGCGATGAGAAACAAAAACTAAATTCTGGCCGGGATATTTTTTGATTCCTTTATTAATAACTTTCAGCATTCGCTCAGCCATTTTCGTCAAACTTTCCCCCGCTTTTAACCTGGCTGGCTGATGGCAGTAAAGTTTAAATTCCTTTGGATGCTTTTGAGCAGCCTCTCTCTTGGTTAGCCCCTGTGTAAAATGACCGAAGCCAGCCTCTTTTAAATCTTTTTCAGTTATAAGTTTGATTTTGCGGCCCAACGTCTTTCTAATTATTTTGGCAGTTTCCTGTGTTCTTTTCATGGGACTCGCAAAAATCGCACCGATATTTTGCTTTTTCAAAAACTGGCCGGCTTTTCTTGCCTGTGCTGCTCCTTTTTTGTTTAAAGGCACTGGCAAATAACCGTAAACTATATTCTTTTTATTTACTACCTCGCCGTGTCGCACCAAAAATATTCTTGCGAATTTCATTTTTTATGTATTCTTAAAAAATCTAACAACTCACCATAAGTCATTGCATTAATAATGTCCTTTTTCTCCGCCCAGCCGCGTCGCGCCTGCGCCGCGCCAAGTTCTAAATAACCAAGCTGAGTTTTGCTGTGCGAATCAGTGCCAAGTGACAATCTGACGCCAGCCTGAACCGCTTTTTTGATATGAACATCGTTTAAATCTAAACGGTCGGGATAAGAATTTATTTCCAAAACCGTGCCCGTGCGCTTGGCACATTCAAGTAGCTTTTCAAAATCAACTTCATAGCCAGATCGGCGTTGTATCACTCGTCCAGTCGGATGTGCAATAATGTCAACGTGCGGATTTTGCATAGCAACACAAATCCGCTTGGTCATGTCTTGGCGCGACATTTTGAAGTTTGAATGAACCGAAGCCAAAACAATATCCGCTTTGGCTAAAATCTCGTCTGAAATATCAAGCGAACCATCTTTTCTAATATTAACCTCCAAGCCCTTCAAAGTCCTGATTCCTTTTTGTTCTCTATCAACTTTTTCAATTTCAACAAAATATTTTAAAATCGTTCGCTCATTCATACCTCCGGCAATTCGCAGCTCGCCCGTGTGATCGGTTATAGCGATGTACTCTCGTCCCAGTTTTTTTGCGGCTTCGGCCATCTGCTCGATTGAATTTGCGCCGTCGGACCATTCGGTATGCATCTGCAGATCGCCTTTGATTTCGTCATATTTAACAAGTTTCGGTAATTTATTTTCCCTAGAAATTTCGATCTCTCCGGTATTTTCCCGCAATTCCGGCTCCATCCATTCCAAACCCAACGCGTCATAAATTTCTTCCTCTGTTTTTCCGGCAACTGACTTTTTTCCTTTATATAATCCGTATTCATTCAATTTCAATTTTTTATCAATGGCGATTTTACGTAAAACAACATTATGGTCTTTATTGCCCGTAAAATATTGTAGTGCCGCGCCAAAGCTTTGATGCGGCACAACACGCAAATCGGCATCTAATCCCAAGTCTAGACGAACCGAACTTTTAGTTTCGCCTTTGGCGTAAACTTTTTCTACTTCGCTCATCGAGCAAAAATACTCCATTACCTTTCTGGGTTTGCCGGAAATCGCCAAAATATCTATATCTCCAATAGTTTCTTTCATGCGTCTTATTGAACCCGCGGCAATCGCCTCTTCTACAAAATCCAGTTCTTTCAATCGTTTTTCAATTTTTCGCACCAGCGGCAAAATATGGCCCAGCAAAAATCGTCCTCTGTCGCCTTTGGAAAATTCAATGCTGCGCAATATATTTTCTTCCATTTTTGGTCCAAAACGAGACAATTTTTGCACGAGGTGTTTTTGCGCGGCCTTTTCTAAGTCAGCCACGGTTTTCACTTTCAGTTTTTCATAAAGAACTTTTATTATTTTTGGACCGACGCCTTCAATCGCGCTTAAATGTTCCAGATCAACCGGGCAATCTTTTTTTAATTTTTCGTATTCCTTGATTTTACCGGTTTCAACAAATTCTTCAATTTTCTCCGCAATTCCCCGCCCGATTCCTTCAATCTCCATCAAGGCTCTAATCCCGCCCCTCTTATAAATTTCTTCAATATCATCTTCCATTGATTCAACCAATCGCGCCGCCCGCTCATAAGCCTGCGGCTTAAAAGCCACATCCTGCATCATTAAATATTCAGAAATCTGATAAAATATTTTAGAAATTTTTTGATTGATCATTCTTTTGGCGCCGGCGGCTGTAATGTTTTAATCTCAGGGCAAACAGGACTAACCATATTTCGATCCTTATTCGCCATTTCTTTGGAAATAAAAAATAGGAAAAAAGCGCTTAAAATTATAAAAATTCCGGAACTGACAAAAAGTATCTTAAACCCAAAGCTTTGAGCGACTATTCCTCCAAGAGCACCGGAAATCCCTGTTCCCATACTAATTAAAGAACCTCTGAAACCCCAATCATACGCTTCTTTACCCTTATCAATATGACGGGTAAAAATAGCGGTATAGGCTGGAATATTCATACTCATACCAATACCAAAAATCGCCTGCAAGACATAAACATGCCATGGCAGACTAGAAAATATGAAACCAAACGTAGCCAGCGCCGCTAAGCTATTGCCGACAATAATAAAAAGTAAATCATCTTTTTCGCCAGGATTTTTGTCCAGATACTTGCCAAAAGGAATCATTAAGGCCGATTCAAATATCCAATATATCGCGGCGGCAAAACCAGCCACTTCGATGCTGCCGCCCTTAATATGACTGATCAAAAAAATAGCAAAAATCGGCGTAGCAAAACCCAAGCCAGAGATCAAAGCAAAATCCGAAAGAATTAAAATTTTTATAACTTTATTAATAGATTTAGAAACTAATAATTGATTATTTTAAAATTAATATCTCGACCAAACCATTTTTTGGCTGTTGTCTCAAAATTATTACTGAAATCAGTAACGGTAAAAATCATTTTTCTGTTTTTACTCAGTTTTTTTTCTATTTCCGAATGACGCACCAAATATTAAGCCAGCTTTTCAGAAATAATTTCATAACGACTTTTTTTAAAATAAACAATCCGCCCAATCCCGAATCAAAAAAACCGATTTTCATATATTTTACTTTTCATGACATTTCTATATTTTTTATCTCACACTACGACTTGACATGTTTTATATTATATTATACGATTCAAAATCATTCGACGAAAGGAGGATACCGATATGGGTTTGGCTACAGAAAAAGGCAAAGAATTCGCACTTGCGGCTCTTAAAAAAAGGAGAGAGAAAAATAAGGACAAGAAAAGGGTGGATAATAGTTCCCTGTATGCCGGTTCTCCGATGTATTTTTATTGCATAACCTGCGGCGAAGAATTTACCGTGCCAGAAAGCTATACAGCCCGACCCAGCCTCTGCGAGGAATGCCAGGCACTTAAAGCTCTCGGTTGGCTTGAGTGAACACAACACCTGCCCCTTGTGCAAAGCCCAATCTTCGGATTGGGCTTTTTTATTTACAGCCACACCGCAACATCGTTTAAATTTCCTCCGGCTTGATTTCAATAGTCTGACCTTTTTGAATCTGCCCTGCCAGCATACGCCGGCTGATTAAATCCTCAATTTTATCCTGAATAACTCGCCTTATGGGCCGGGCGCCAAATTCTGGGCTGTAACCAAGTTCGACAACCTTAGCAGCCAAACTTTCACTTAGCACAAAATTAATTTCCTGTTCTTTTAGCCTTTTAACCAAATCAGAAAGCAAAAGGCCGGCAATTTTTATTAAATTTTCTCTTGATAACGGCTCAAAAATTATTACCCCGTCAAAACGATTCAGAAATTCTGGCCGAAAAATACCTTGTTTTTGAATATAGTCTAAAATCTTCTCTCTGATAATAACGGGGTTTATTTCATTTACGAGCGTCTCACGAATTAATTCTGCCCCAGCGTTTGAAGTCGCCACAATAATTGTGTTTCTGAAATTAATTTTCCGCCCCCAAGCGTCAGTCATCCAACCTTCATCTAATATCTGTAAAAATAAATTTAAAATATTAGAATGAGCTTTTTCTATTTCATCCAGCAACAACAATGAAAATGGTTTTTCTCGAACTTGCGTCACAAGATAACCCGGCTCACCGCTTTGTGCACCGATCAGACGAGCCACGTCACCTGTATTTTGGTATTCAGACATATCCAGCCGAATCATCCGATCTTCCTTACCAAAATAGGCTTGGGCCAGAGTTTTGGCAGTTTCGGTTTTGCCGACGCCCGTCGGCCCCAAAAACAAAAATGAGCCAATGGGTTTTTTCTTCTCGCCAATACCCAGCCGTGCCCGGCGCATAGCGGATGCTATGCTTTTTACTGCCTCCTCTTGATCAATAAGGCGTTGATGCAAAACATTTTCAAGATTTACCAGTTTTTCTTTTTCTTCCTTGGCTATTTCACCCACGGGGATTTTTGTTTTTTCTGACAAAAGAGCATCAACATCTTCAACCTTCAAAACCCGCTCGCTTTTTTTGGTAGCAACATAAACCATGGCTTCGTCCAATAGATCAATCGCACGCTCAGGCATCGGCACATCACCAAAAAATTGGTTAGCTTTTGTAACAATTTCTTTTAAAGCAAGGAAGTTAACGCAAACGCCAATCCTTGATTCTAGCTTTAGCGCCACGTCTTCCAGGATAAGCAAAGAATTTTTTTCATCCGGCTCTTTTACTTCAACTTTTTCAAATAATTTCAGAAGCGCTGGGTTGGCTTCAATGTTTTTATGGAGGCCTTCGTACGTCACGATGCAAATTAATTGAATTTTTCTTGAACCCAGATAAGGAACAATCAGACTAGAAATATCGATTTTTCCCAAACCGCTTTGGGAACCGACAAAATTGTGGAAATCATCAATCACCAATATAATATTTCCGGCTCTTTCTGCCTCTTTAAATAACCGATGGACACGCGCTTCCATTTCGCTAACGCTGGAAGAACCAGCGATAGCGGCCCCAACGCTAAAATCTAAAACACGTTTGCGCTGTAACGGAGACAAAACTTTGCCTTGCGAAACAAAATCGGCAAAACCCTTAACAACGGTTTTCCTGCCAGTGCCCGGTTCGCCAACAATCAAAACATTATTTTCGGCCGCCCGCACTAAAATTCTTTCAATTTGTTCAATCTCTTTTTCGCGACCAATTAGATAGTTTTTAAACTTTCGCGGCTGCGGCGTGCCAAGGTCTTGCGAAAATTTATCCAAATTGGGAGTATAACCATATGTCCAGTCTTTACCGATGCCTCGTATACTCAAAAGACTCTCCCGGCGCCAGAATTTTTTAGCCAGAATATCTTTTTCTCGCTGCCTGGAAATCCAAAAGGCTATTTCTTTAAAATCTTCATCGCTTAATCCATGCTCTTCTAAAATCGGTGCCAGATATTCCAGATTAAGCTGCGAGCCATCGCTTACTTTAATGCCGGCCCGATCCCAAACTAATTCAAACCATGGTTCGGCCGCCATTTCGCTCAAAGACATTTCTGAAGGCAGCTTCTTTTTGTCTGAATAATAAAAAAGCCAAGCTAAACAAAATGCCAAACCTGCAAAAATCAGACGCGCCAAGCCGGAAGTCAACAAATCAGCGTTAAAAAGATAAAGCAGGCCGCTTAATAAAAAATAGATTATTAAACCCGGTAAAGCCAGCCAGACAAAAAACAAAATTATACCTGCGATCAGCGCTGTTAATTCAATTAAAAAAGCCGAAATTATCACGGCGCTTTTAAATATTGCGCCGATAAACCGCGACATGATACTTAATACTAAATTTTTAAAAAATTCCTCCAAATCAAAACCTCGGCCATGAGGATTGGTATCCCGCCGCCAAACCAAAAACAAACTCAAAAATAGCGGCTTTACCGAGAAAAAATTCCAGAAAAATTCAATAAAATTCCGCCAGATAGCCAGATAACTTTTAGTGCCGCGACTATAATGCCAAATTAAATAATCAATCATAATTTAGCTCAAAATCATTATTTATTTTCAGTATACTACAAATAGCTTAACTAATCACTAAAAACCTGAGCGGTAAATGTATATAATTCAACATCTTTATCTTTACCACTCCAACTATCCCAATCCAAGCCGGCTTTTTTAAAACAAAGCTGCCCCAAAAAAGTTTCTAAATCCCAACCGGTTTCAGCCGCTACTTGAGGCAAGAATACCCCGGAACGCGAACCTTTTCTTACCTCCACGCCGTGCTTGCCAAGTTCAATTTGGCGCCAATCGCTGATCTTTTTTAGCGGACTTAAAACTGAAATTTCGTAGCTCAAAGATGCCAATTCGTCAGCAGTTACTGGCATAAATCTCGGATCGCCCACCGCGGCGGCTATTGCCATGCGACTCGCCGTCTGATAAAGAGGCAAATTATCATCGCTGCCAAAGCAACCAATGCAGCCGCGCAATTGTCCCTGTTTTTTTAATGTTACAAAAACGCCTAATTTTTGGTTAAACGCCGGCACATTTTCCAAAAAAACCGGAGACTGGCCTGTCTTGACATAAGTTTCGACTGATTGCTTGGTAATTTCCAACAAACGTCGCTGCTCCTGCCTGTTTAATTCTGGACTGAAGCGCTGGCTATAAAAAGCAATGGCGCTATAACCCACCACTTGGGATTTATCCTGCTTCTTATTATAAGGCGCAACTGCAACATCGCCCGAGTTGGCATATTTTAAAAGTTTAATATCCCCACCGCCCAAATCCCGCATCAGGAGCATTAAAACTTCTACGGCTTCTTTGGCGCATAAAAATGTCTGAGCGCCGATAATCTGCTCGTTTTCTAGTTTTGCTAAAGCGCTCTCTAATTTTTCTATCTTGCCTGTCAAAATTGCCTCGCAGGTTTTTTGATCGGCATAATTGGCTCGCTCATATGAAGGGTAATGCGACATATCGGAACTGGCTACCACCAATACATTTTTGTCTTTAATATTTCTGCTGATCGCTTGTACCAGAATCTTTATGCCCTCTAAATCAACTTCACTCATCAAAATCGGCACTAATTTAAAATCTTTGAGGGTTTGTTGCAAAAATGGAATCTCCACTTCTAAAGAATGCTCCGCGGTATGCGCACCCAGATCAGCTTTTATTTTTTTATTTTCACTGATAATTTTTTGAGCCAAATCTGCATCAATTTCAACTTCACCGAGCGGCGTTTTAAAATAACCTCGATCATAAATTGCTGCACCCTCAAAATAAGCATGGTGCGAATTACCAATCAAAATTACCGTATTAATATTTTGGCCCGCCAGCTCGCTGAAACCATACGCCGCTATCTGTCCTGAATATATATAGCCGGCGTGCGGAACGATTAAACCCAAAATGGCGCCAGCTGATTTTTTTGGCGGGACCATTGCTAAAAAATCATCAATTTGTTGAACTAGCTCCTTTTTATCGACCGGATAAAATTGTCCGGCGGCCGCCGGCTCGCGGATATTTTGATACGGATTAGTATTCTGGCTCATAATCAGCTAAATAGCTATTTTCTTAAAAGCTTCCATTTTTTCTCGCTGGCCGATTTTAGCCTTGGCAATTGCTTTTTGCATAATATTGATTGATTGCTCATAACCCTCCCTGTCAACCGGGTAAGGATAACCGTCTTTGCCCCCATGAGCAAAAGAATAGCGAACCGGATCGCTATAGGAAGGTTTCGCGCCGTAGATGACCTCCGAAACCAAAGCCAGGGCACGCAAGGTCGTTAGGCCGACCGAAGTTTTAGCCAGCAAGTCTTCAAAATCATCCGGGTTTTTTTCTCGCGCTCCAAATAAAACTTTTTCTACGCGCCTATAATCAAAATCCAAAATGGGCAAGGGCTGGAATCTGTCTGAAGGCAATTCCATAAAAGGCAGAGTCTGCAAACCTTTTTTTAAATTCTGTGATTTCTGATTAATTTTTTTTAAATCACCAAGCAGTTCATTAAAATTTTCTTTAATTAAATCAACGCTGAAATCTCTTGTCTGGCTGCTTTCTTTGGCAACAAGATTGAGCGGCTTGACTTTGACATCAGAGCAAATTGCCGCTTCTGGTTCGTCAACAAAATCCGGCTCAAATTTTCCTTCTTTAGCATGCAAAATTCCCGAATGCCAATGATAGCGCCTGGCTTGTTTTAAATTAATATTCATGCCCTGCTGCAACACTGTCCAGCTGCCAGATTTAGTAAATAAAAATGTGTGATGATAAAGCGCAAAGCCGTCCTGTAACGCCGCGCTGTCAACTTTGGCGCTAAGTTTGCTAGCATAAACCAGCTTTGGCGCAAAATTTAACCCAAATCTCAAACCAAAATCCTCTATCTGTTGCGGCGTTTTGCGCGAGGTTTTACCTTTTCCGCCAGCGACAAAAATTCCCAAATCACGCTCTGTGCCGCGCAAAGCTTCTTTGAGAGCACCACAAACAGTGGTGGTTAAACCAGAGCTATTCCAGTCAAAACCCAAAACAGCTCCCAATGACTGGAAAAAAAACGGGTTGGCCAGCCGCCTGACAAATTCTTCCGGCCCGAATTCATAAACTATCGCCTCGGTGATTAAACGGCCCATCCTCACCATTTTTTCAAATAGCCAGCGGGGACAGGTGCCATAATCCAATGGAATTGAAGCAATACCTGTGCGCATAATATCTTATTTTACTACATTTCAAAAATTAAAGGGAGAAGTTTTTTTCTCCCTTTAAAAATTCATTTTGAATCTCACACTTTTCTTTTTTGCTTTCTTTTTTCTCTCCACATAATGATTGGAACAATTCTGAAAAAAATCATCAAATAAGCCAAAATATAAACCGTTGTCACAAAAGCCCATCTGCAGATATCCTCAATTTTGTATTTCATTTCTATATATACATTCTGCATCTTAACCCAATTCCAAAATCTTATAAGAAATGTTTTCATTCCTTGTACCTCATGCGTTTTTTTGTTTTTAAAGAAACTTCTCGTTAATTTCAAATTTCAATTTTTCAATTGGGAGGTTTCTTGCTTTCGGCGAAAAATCAATAATTAATTTTTTTGCTTTTTCAATTATAGATTCATCTACCGCTTTTCCGCAAATCAAAGCAGCTGGTCCGATAAAACTATCCGGTAAAACTAAAATATTACCTTTTTGAAAAACTGACTTTAAAATTTCATTTTCCTGCTCATTGCGACCAAGAATTATTTGTGTATATTTTATCCCGAGCTTGTCCGATAACCAGAAATGCCGGCCAAATCTGATTAAATCAACGTCTTCTGAATTAAAATTGGGTTTATGTTCCATTAATTCTTTTAACCGTTCTGAAAAACCTTTTTGCGTCAAGGCGCAACCGCCCGCGGGGGTCGGATATTCTTTGATACCAAATTTTTCAGCCAGATTTATTTGTTTTTTTCGACTACGGCCGGAAATATCCATCAATTTTTCACGATCGATCAAACCTTCTCTTTCCGCAATCGTCGGCTCTAGCAGCCTGGACGAAAGCGGACGCAGTAAATAACCCTCAAGTCCCGCCTCTTTTTCTACAATTTTTAGCGCCTTTTTATGCTGCGACATCGGCCGCTCGCCTAAAACCTCTCCCGTCGCCACAAAACTGAAACCTTCCTGACGCATAATTTCAGCTGATTTTTTTAGCATCAGCGCATGACAATCAATACAAGGATTCATTCCTGCTCCATAACCATGTTTTGGTTTTTTCAAAACTTCCAAAAAATCCTGGCGGATATCAATCTCTCTCAAAGACACGCCCAGCATCTCGGCCGCTGGCCTGGCATATGAGGGCCCGCAAAAATTAGTCCGAAAATTTACCGCAATAACTTCAATCCCCTGTTCCAATAATAATTTAACAGCTAAAATTGAATCCAAGCCACCCGACAATAAAACTAAAGCTCTCACTTTTTTATTTGCCATGAATTGATTATTATAAATTTTTTGAATTTAGGCAAGAAAAAAAGCCGAGTAAAAAAGGATTACTCGGCTACTGTTCCTTATCTTATACTATTTCATCTTTCGCTTCTTTCTTGCGTATTTGCCCCCCGGTTAACTAATTTTACCAGCGGCATAAAACGAACGAAAGTAACCCATTTCACTTTCTTAGAATACCGCATTTCCAATAGTCGATTTGCCTCTTCTTTCGATTTAAGCCCTGCTGATTTTATTAATCGCTGTTCTTGTTTAGTTATAAAAGAAATTTTTGTTTGTATTGTAGAACAAACCTGAGCTTGTCCGAGTTCAATACCCGAAACATCAACAACTTTTGTTGGGTTGTCTAAATCAAAAATCCTATATCCTTCTTCAACTGCCACCCCAATTTTTCCTGACGACAAGCGCTGAAAATAGCTGCTATCAATTACTAGTGGATCGCCAAAATGTGCGTGCATTTTTGTCCCTCCTTTATGTTGAATATTATTTTAAAGAAGACCTCCTTTTTATAAGAACTATCACACAAAAAATATCAAGTCAAATCAAAATCCCCGTCAAGCGGGGGTTTTGAATACTTTCTATTTCTAACGATCGAATTTTTGCTGTCTTCGCTTCTGGTGACAATCGCGGCAGTAAATTGGGCGATCAGCAATCGGCTGAAACGGCAACTCCGTAATCGAAGCGCCGCAATCAGCACAAGTCCAATTCCCCTGAAACATTTGGCGTTGAAAATCGCCTTGAGGTCGTTGGCCAAAATCTTTTTGAAAGGCCATAATCTCTTATTTAACTAAGTTCTCTACCCAACTTTGGGCCTATTTGGTTGGCGACCTCGGTTGAATAACAAACTTGTTAACACTTAAAAATTACTTCTAACCTAACCAAATTATGGTATCGCGCCACTAAAAAGTCAATATTTCTAATTTTAGAGTAACGACTTTTGTCTTGATAGGCCTTCCTGTTCGCCTTCTTGAAAAATACTGATTTTGCCATACTCGCCGTCGTATCCAGGATCAATTTTCACTTTACCTTCGCGCACCCGTTTTATTGCCTCGCCCAATTCCGGCCCAAACGCGTGCGTTATTTCCGATTCTGAAACTTCCAATAGGATTTTAAATTCACTGCCAAATTTGTTAATCAATTCTTTATATTGTTTTTCCACGGCTTTTGTGCCAACACCCAGGTCCAACGAATCGGCGATAATTTCTTCCAAAGGTATCAGGCTTTTGTATGGGATTACTTTTTCTGGCCGTCCGCCTTCCGGCCGATCAGCTAGCTTATCTACGCGATTCAAAACCCCGATTGTTAATGGCCGGCCGCAAACCGGACAGATATTTTTATGTTTTTTAGATTCTTCCGGCCCAAAAACAATCTTACAATTTCTGTGGCCATCGTAATGATATTTGCCTTCTTCAGGAAAAAATTCAATTGTTTCAACTAAACGATTAGTGACCGAAGCGGGCGCCCTGGCTCCCAAACGCAATGCTTCTATGATATATTTGTAGCCGGCTAACTCTCCTTCAAAAATATTCGCTTCGCGGCCCAAGCGATGCGGGCTGTGGGAATCGGAATTAGAAATCAAAGTAATTTTATCAAGTTTTGACAGCCGCCAATTCATCGCCGGGTCAGAAGACAATCCTGTTTCAATCGCAAAAATGTATCGGCTGTATTCTTCAAAACATTCTTCAATCGTATCAAATCCGGATTCGGAACCGAAAATCGAAAAATGGGGAGTCCAGGCATGAGCCGGCACAATGACCGATTCTGAAGAAATATTTAAAACAATTTTTGCCAATTCTTTTGCGTCCAAACCCAGAATCGGCCGACCATCGGCTTTTAGATTACCCAACCAACCCAAATGAGCATTAATTTTTTCCACAACCTCAAAAGAAGGAACAAAAATAATCAAATGGATTTTTCGCGTTCGGTTCTTTTTACTGTAAATGCAGCTTAGCTCTGTAGTTAAAATATACCTTAACTCATAATTATTCTGGCCGTTCTCAGACAAATGCCAACCATTATTGACTTTGGCTTTATTCGCTTGGCGCAATTTAAAAAATCCCGGCTCCGCCGGCTCCAGCTTAGTTCTTAGCTCCCTAAACCACAAAGGATGAGTAAAATCGCCCGCACCCAAAAGATTAATCCCTTTGATTCTTGCCCAGCGGTCAAGATTTTCTAAATCCATGTCGCGCGACGTGGCACGCGAATATTTTGAATGAATGTGAAAATCAGCGATAAATTTCATAATGCTCAAATTTTACCACGAGTTACTAAAAATATAAAGGTAAAAAATAGCGCGCAACCTATTAAAGTTGCGCGCCAAAACTTATTTACAATTTTTAAAACACAAATTTCTAACGGGGTTGACTAAAAAATGTCAGAAATGATAAAATAAAAAGTAATTTTACAATAGAAACAAAAGCACCTGAGGAGTGCTTTTTTGGTTCTTAAACAAATCAACAAAAAACTTAGAGGAGGGAAAAAATGAAAGAAAAACTAGACCCTGAAAAAATGTCTTTATTCACCGGTAACTCTAACCCAAACTTAGCTCAAGAAATAAGCAGTGCTCTGAAACGACCCTTAGGCAGTGCAGTAGTAAAAACTTTCAGCGATGGTGAAATACAGGTAGAAATCCATGAAAGTGTCAGGGGCCAAGAAGTTTTCATCATTCAATCTTTGTGCAAACACGATAATGGAAGTGTCAACGATAGTCTGATGGAATTACTGATCCTCATAGACGCACTAAAAAGGGCTTCTGCCGAGCATATAACAGCGATAATTCCTTATTACGGCTATGCACGGCAAGATCGCAAAGTTGCGCCTCGCGCACCAATAAGTGCAAAACTAGTCGCGGATATGATAACGGGAGCCGGCGCCTACCGGGTAGCTAGTGTAGACATTCATTCCGGCCAAATTCAAGGATTTTTTAATATCTTTGACCATATTTTCAGCACACCTGTGGTCGTTCCTGTCCTTCAAAAAATGTATAAAGGGAACGAGATTGTTGTTATTTCTCCCGATGCCGGTGGCGTTGAACGAGCTAGATTTTTTGCTAAACGTCTAAATGCCAGTCTCGCCATAATCGATAAACGTAGAGACGCGCCAAATGATGGAAAATCTATTACAATGAATATCATAGGAGACGTCGCAGGTCTGATAGCGCTTCTCATGGATGATATCGTTGATACTGCTGGCACTCTTGCTAGAGCAGCGTTAGCTCTTAAGGAGAAAGGAGCTAAAGCTGTCGTTGCATTCTGCACTCACGGCGTATTCTCAGGATCTGCTGTTAAAACTATTGAGCAATCACCAATTGAAAAAGTTATAGTCACCGATACAATACCATTATCGGAAAAGGCCAAATCATGCTCGAAGATCGCTACTCCCATTCAAATTGCTCCTCTGATTGCAGAAGTAATCGAAGAAATTTTTCAAGACGGGTCAGTTAGCTCCTTGTTTAAATAATTCTCAATTCTTATTAAACAACGCGTGGCGCAAAAATTTGTGCCACGCGTATTATTTTTTCAAAAAATTTTATGCGTCCCTACGAGGAATTGAACCTCGATCTCAGCCTCCGGAGGGCTGCGCTCTATCCGTTGAGCCATAGGGACATTTAGCAAAACTAGCCAGCATTCCCAATACAATCCATAGCATCAATTGACCCTGCTGTAAATCCCACAAAAAATGATCAAAAAGTCCGAGCAACATTAAACAAGTGACAAGTGACAAGAAACAAGTTATAGCAAAATCACGACGGAATCGCCAGCTGCTTTTTATAATAAAAAACAGAAATACTAAAAAAGCAAGCAGGCCAACTGCTCCTATTTCCGAGCTAATTAAAAGATAAATGTTATGAACTGGCTGGTACATCCAGGCTTCGGCCAAATTGTAAGAATTCTGAAATGTCCAGACAAAATTCCCGACACCAACACCCAAAAATGGATTTTTTTCAACAGAATCTAACGCAACTTGATTATAGAAAACTCGCAAATTAATTGATTGATCTGCCAAACTTGATTCAACATCAAATCGTGCAGATAAAAAAGGCCAAAGAAAAACAGCAGCTAAAGCACAGCTGGCGACAAAAATTACAATCGTATTTAAATTAAACCATCTGCGCCCGCTTTTAAAGAAAGCGTAAACAAGACAGCCAAAAATAGCGGCCAGACCAACCACGATAACGCTGCGCGAAAAAGTCAGAAAAAGAGTGAAAGTTAAAATCGCGATAGCCAACGAATAAAAAACTGCCGCGCCCCATTTGTAATCTTTGTTTTTTTGAGTGAATAAAAAAAGTGCGCAAAAAATCGCCAACACCAAAAACGCGGCCAGAACATTGGGATGCGGCGTCAAACCATAGGGCCTAATCATTTTTACACCATCTAAGACTATTTTAGCCACGCCAGAAATTTCCGGGCTAAGCGGCGACTCATCCAAAAAACTCAAACCAAAACTTTTTTGGCGCACAAACTGGCTAATCGCAATCAGCGCCTGCAACAGGCCGCTAGCAACAAAAATCTGGAAAATTTTCTCAAAATTAAATAGCGCCGCTAAATTATTTTTTATATATAAAAACAACACTCCAAATTCAAAAAGTTTTATCAGCCGATATAAACCCAGCCAAAAATTTTCCGCTTTCATGAAAGATAGCGCGCCAATACCAAAAAAAATAAAAAGTATAATCTCTGTTTTTTCAATTCTTATTGTCGCGCGCTTTTTTGAAATCCGAACTAACCACAAAAAAATAATGGCTACCAAAAGCACGTCAGTTAAATAAATGGCAGCCGAATTCCATTCATTAAAACTTGCACCCCAAGACTTAAAAATAATTCTTGCCTGCCACGGCAGAAAAAAAATTAAAAGATAAAAAAACCATTTTTCTAATTTTTGCAAATTAATCATTTGCTTCTAATATTTTATTTTGCCAAATAAGCAAACTGATAAATAATCCCCAAAGAAAAAAGCAAAACCAGTAAAGTGCCCAAAACTTTTGTGAAAGGCAGACGATATTCTGGCTCGCGGTCGCCTTTAAGCCGGGCCTTAAAATAAATAAAAATCGTCAAAATTCCGTCCAATCCGCTTAAAACCGCACCGATAAAACCTATAATCAATATGAAATTATTTAAACCAAAAAGATACGCTACAAGCGGCACCAAGCATGCCAGAAAAAAAGCTAAAGTTCTATGCAAATGCCAGTCTTCCTGATAAATTTTTTTGATTGCCACGCCCAGTACCAAAAAAGAAGTATAAACGGCCAAAAAACCGAATATTGCTCCCAATATTATCACCCATTGGCCAAAATAAGGCACTAACCCCTGAATCGCCTCTTCACTCGTTTGGCTGCCACTGACACCCACAATGACTAGCGCAAAAAATAAATATAAAACTGCTGGAATAGCCGTTCCTAAAATAATTGCCGACTTAAGTTTTTTCTCCTGTCCTTTCAAAATTTGCCGCATTTCAGGAATGGCAGCGGCACCGGCCATAGCGAAAAAAATCACGCCATAAGGCAGAAAAAAATTACTAAAATTCAAAGTTGTCAAATTGGCATTATGAATCAATGGCGCTCCCTTTATTAAAAAAACAATTACTACCAAAACCAGAAAAGCAGTCATAAAAAATTCATTCCTGGCCAAAGTATTCATTCGCCACAAAATCCCGATTAAACCAAT
>Ga0315281_10001771_pt1 | contig 32079 bp, 35 predicted proteins | sample YL17G07_0_MG_FD_204540 | JGI IMG/M metagenome (GOLD analysis project Ga0315281, IMG submission 204540) | Sediment microbial communities from Yellowstone Lake, YNP, Wyoming, USA - YL17G07_0 | ecosystem: Environmental > Aquatic > Freshwater > Lake > Sediment | place: USA: Wyoming | collected...
AGGAAGAGCAGCGCGAACAGCAGCGTGAATCCCAGGAGCCGGGGCTGCGAGGCTGGGTCGGTGACCTTGCCGTAGAGCTCACCGGCCAGCGGCATCGGCCGGCGCAGCAGGTCCCAGCTGTTCCAGCGCAGGAAGCGGCCGAGGTAGATGCCGAAGCTGCCGAGGACGGCGGCGGCGATCACGAACGCCCAGCCGGCCGCGCCGCCGAAGGCGCGCGCGACGATGTCCTGCATCAGGTAGAGCGAGACGACGCCCAGCAGGAGGCCCGTCCAGGCGAACCAGAACAGCATCAGGACGTCGTACCAGCCGGGGACGATGTCGCCCATGCTGCCGAGGTGCAGGAAGTCGGTGAGGATGTACGGGGCGTTGGGGAAGAAGACGAGCCAGACGAGCGCCGCGATGACGATGAGGGCGTACAGCACCGCGCGGCGCGCGGAGGCCAGGGTGTAGGCCACGCCGGCGAACACGAACGGCACCCAGGCCAGTGCCAGGTTCCAGATGAGGAACCAGTAGTGCACCGTGTGCGAGTAGACCATGCGCGCCGACACAAGACCGACGCAGACGACGGACGCGCCGAGGAGCAGGCCGACGATGGCCGCCGCGAAGCGGTGTCGCCGCGGCGGCGTCACCCCTTCAGGTGCCGCCAAGGGAGACTGGAGCGCGGCCGCGGCGTCACCCTCCCCCGAGCGGCGGGAACAGCGAGATCTCGTCGCCGGGCTCGAGCACCCGGTCGCCTCCGGCGTGCACGCCGTTGACGAGGACGAGCCCCGTGGCGCCGGGTTCGAGACCGAGACGCTCGACGACAGCGCCCACGTTCGGGGTCTCGGTCAGCAGGAAGGTGTGCTGCGTGCGGCGTTCCGCGGTCTGCGTCTCAAGGCCGGCGAACAGCCGCGCAGTGATCGTGTCAGTCCGGCTCGTCATGCCCGGACTGTACCACCCATCGTGGCTCCCGAAGGCCGGCCCGCGGCGTCGCTCGACTCCGCCGGCCGATCTGCCGATAGAGTAGCCGACCGCGCTGCGCGCGGAGAGGAGAGCGATGCTGGCGGACGACGACATCGAGGCGGGTTCGGCCCCTGCGGCGAGCGACGGCGCGGACGGCGCGCCGCAAGGCGTCGCGGCCGAGGGCCGCGACGCCGCCCTGCGCGCCGTCCAGGTCGCGCTGATCAGGGAGATCGACGAGGCGATCGACAAGCTCGAGACAGAGCGCAGCGGCGAGGCGACGCGCGAGCACCTCGAGATCCTGCGCAGCCTGCTCAAGGCGCAGGTGAGCGCCTACCTCGAGCATTTCGTCGCGCGGCGCGCCACGCTCTCTTCGCACACCTCGGTGCTGCACGCCGGCGAGGTGGGCGAGACCGGCGTCCTCTCCACGACCTTCCGCGGTCTCCTGGAGGGCGGCACCTTTACCGGCGGCCAGGGCGCCACACTGGCGCAGTTCATCGGCGACCGCCGCACGCTGGTGGTCTTCGGCGAGCGCGCCACCGGCAAGTCCACGCTGCTCAATGCCCTCTTCGAGCTCGTCTCCGTGGACGACCGTTTCGTCGCCATCGAGCGCGGCCAGGGTCTGCCGGCCTTGAAGGAGCGCTCGTTCTGCGTGCGGCTGGGCGTGGACGCCGACACTGACGTTCCCTCCCTGTTCGCCAGGGCCCGGCGCATGGAACCCGGACGGCTTGTCGTCGGCGAGATCCATCGCGCGGAGGTCCGCGAGTTCTTCAGTCTGCTCGCGGAAGACCCCCGCATCGGCGGCATGGCGACCCTTCGCGCCGGCAGCGTGAGCCGGGCCGTCGACGCGATCGTCGCCGCCTTCGGGGGCGACGACGCCTACGCGCGCGAGCTCGTCGCGAACGTGAGGCCCGCCTTCGCGCACATGCATTCGGACGAGACCGGCCGGCCGCGCCTGGCCGCCATCTGGAACATCGCCGGTCTCGTCGACGGCGAGCTCGTTCTGGAAGAAGTGGACACCGGCGCGCCGGCCGCCGGCCGGCTCGCCGCCGGGGCCTGACCGTCGGCCGAGCCCTCGCGTCGGCCTCCCCAGTCCTGCCTGCGCCGCCAACGTCACCATGCGACCGCCGGCAATGTCACCGCGCGCCGCCGCCGTCACCCTTCACGCCGTCCGCGCCACGCGGTACGGTTTGCCTGCACCAGCCGAGGGCTGGTAGAGTGCCCGTTCACGTTGCCGCAAGGCAGCTTGTCACCCCTGCTCCAGCAACCGAGGCTGGGGCCGCGCAGACCACAGGAGGTGATCGCGATCAACAAGTATGAGCTCATGCTCATCGTGAACCCGAACGCGGACGAGGAGCGCCAGAAGGAGATCGTGGAGCGGCTTCGCGCCACCGTCGAGAAAGGCAAAGGCAACGTCGCCGGCGTCGACGAGTGGGGCAAGAAGAAGCTCGCCTACGAGATCAAGAAGGAGCCCGAAGGCGTCTACACCGTCATCACGTTCACGTCCACACCCCAGACCCTCGCCGAAGTCGAACGCGTGCTGGGCATCACCGACGAGGTCTTGCGTTTCATGACCACGCGGCAGAAGTCCTAACGACCTTTTCGAGCGAAGGGAGTCCACCGTGGCCGGTTCCATCAACAGCGTCGTCATCGTCGGCAATCTCACGCGCGACCCCGAGTTGCGGGCGACGCCGAGCGGCACGAGCGTGTGCAGCCTGCGCGTCGCCGTCAACGACCGCGTCAAGGATGCCACCACCGGCGAATGGGGCGACAAGCCCAACTACTTCGACGTCGACGTCTTCGGCGGCCAGGGCGAGCGCTGCGCGCAGTACCTCGCCAAGGGTCGTCAGGTCGGCGTCGCCGGCAGACTGCGTTGGCGCGAGTGGGAGACGCAGGACGGCCAGAAGCGCCAAGCGGTCTCCATCATGGCCGACAACGTCCAGTTCATCGGCCCTCGCGACGTCGGCGGCCAGAGCGGCGGCCAGGGCGGCGCTTGGAGCAGCGGCGGCCAGACCGCCGGCGGCCAAGGCAGCGCGCCCGGCTTCAACAACGCCGGCCTCGACCCCGCCAAGGGCGACTTCGCCGAGTCGGGCGACGACGACATCCCGTTCTAGGCCGTAGGTGACCGCGCTCCGCGGAGCGCCACGAGGAGAGCACACGCATGCCCAGTTCCAGACCAACGCCGCGGCACGAGAAGAAGAGCAAGGCCGGTGCCGCCGACCCGTCTCGTCGCCGCTCCTGTTCCTTCTGCAGGGAGAAGGCCGACGAGGTCGACTTCAAGGACTTCTCGGCCCTTCGCCGCCTGACGTCCGAGAAGGGCAAGATCCGCTCACGCCGCATCACCGGCACCTGCCGGCGCCACCAGGACCAGGTCGAGGTGGCGGTCAAACGCGCCCGTGAGATGGCGCTCCTGCCCAACGCAAGCCGCTGAGGAGGGCTGCATGGAGGTCATCCTGCTCCAGAACGTCGAGAACCTCGGCGAAAAGGGTTCACTAGCCAACGTGGCCCGGGGCTACGCGCGCAACTTCCTGATCCCGCGCAAGCTGGCCGAGCCGGCCACCCCCGGCAAGATCGCCGAGTTCCGGCGCCGCGAAGAAGAGCGCAAGTCGCGCGATGCCCGCATGGCGGTCCAGGCCGAAGAGTACACGGCCACGCTCAACAAGACCGTGCTCACGCTGGCCGCCAAGGCCGGCGAGGGCGACCGCCTGTTCGGCTCCATCACGGCGGCCGACATCGCCGACGCCATCAAGGACGCGCGCGGGTTCACCATCGACAAGCGCAAGGTGCTGCTCGAGGAGCCCATCAAGGAGCTCGGCACTTTCATGGTCGATGTCGAGGTGGCGGAGGGGTTCGTCGCCTCGGTCAAGACCATCGTCACGCCCGAATAGCGCCGGTCCCCAGGCGCCAGGAGACCCGGCGACGCCGGCGGCAGCCCGCCGCCGGCGTCGCCCTTTTCGTCGCGGAAACAGCACTCGCGTCTGTCCTGCCGGCGCAGTAGACTGCGGGTTCCAGACCACGCGCACGCCCCCGGAGACCACATGGCCGCCACCCGCCTCGAGACCGCAACAACCCATCTCCCGCCGCACGACCTCGAGGCCGAGCAGTCGGTCCTCGGCGCCATGCTCGTCAACCCCAACGCCATCACCGCCGTCGTGGAGTCGCTCTCGGCCGACGACTTCTACCGCGACACGCACCGGCTCATCTACCGCGCCGTCCTCACTCTGTACGACAGGGGCGAAGAGGTCGACGTGGTCACCCTCAGCGCCCAGCTCGAGCGTGAGGGCGTGCTCGAGCGCGCCGGGGGCCGCGAGTTCGTGCACGCGCTGGCCGAGTTCGTACCGGCGGCGGCCAACGCCGCCCACTACGCCGGCATCGTGCGCGAGCAGAGCGTGCTGCGCGGCCTCATCCGCGTCGGCAACGAGATCGCCGAGCTCGGCTACCAGCACCCCGGCAACACCCACGAGCTCCTCGACCGCTGCGAGCAGAAGGTCTTCGCCATCCAGCAACAGCGGCGCGTCGCCGAGTTTCAGCACATCAAAGAGATCCTGGTGCGCAACTTCGAGGACATCGACGACAGGGAGCGCCTAGGCGGCGTCAGCGGCATCGCCAGCGGCTTCGAGGGCATCGACAGGCTCACCGGTGGTTTTCAGAAGGCCAACCTCATCGTCCTGGCGGCGCGCCCCGGCGTGGGCAAGACTTCTCTGGCCCTCAACATCGCCCAGACCGTGGCCGTGGAGGGCAAGAAGCGGGTCGCCATATTCAGCCTCGAGATGAGCGCCCAGGAGCTGGGCGAGCGCATGATGTGCTCCTCGGCCCGCGTCAGCTCGCACAAGGTCCGCACCGGCAGCCTCGCGGCCGACGACTTCGCGAAGCTCGTCCAAGCGGCGGGGGAGCTCGAGAAGGCCGACATCTTCGTCGACGACACCGCCGGCCTCAACATGTTCGAGCTGCGCGCCAAGGCGCGCCGCCTGCAGGCCAAGCACGCCCTGTCGCTGGTCATCGTCGACTACCTGCAGCTCATGTCCGGCGACAGCCGCGCCGAGAACCGCCAGCAGGAGGTCTCCAACATCTCCCGCTCCATGAAGCAACTGGCCCGCGATCTCGACGTGCCGGTGATCGCCGTATCGCAGCTCAACCGCAACCCCGAGGCGCGCGCCGACCGCGAGCCGCTGCTCGCCGACCTGCGCGAGTCGGGCGCCATCGAGCAGGACGCCGACATGGTCATGTTCCTCTACGAAGACCCCAGCGACCCCGCGTCCAAGGGCATCGTCAAGCTCAAGATCGCGAAGCACCGCAACGGCCCCACCGGCCTGGTGCGCCTGGGCTTTGTGAAGGACTACACCAAGTTCCGCACGCTCAGCCAGGCCGAGGGCTTCGAGTACGACGAGGAGTAGCGGGCGCCGCGCCGCCGCCGCGAGCATGAGCCCTTACCTCACCGCCTTCCCGGCCCAGGCGCTCGACCCTGTCGCCCTGCTCCGCGCGCTGGGCCTCGAGGGGCACTCGCCGGTGGCGCTGCTCGACTCTGCCGGCGGCTCGGCGCAGCTGGCCCGCCGGCACTACCTCGCCTGGGACCCCGTCTTACGCCTGCGCGTGCGCGGCGGGGCGGTGAGCGTCACCGCAGACGCCGGCGCGGACTGGGACGAAGCGGCGCGCGATCTGGCGCAGCGGGCGCGCGCGCTGGCGGAGCTCGAGCCCTTCGAGGCGCTTCGCGCCGCCACGCGGCTGGCCGCGCTCCACGGGGTCCTGCAGCCGGCCGGACGAGCCGACATCGGGCCGGCCCATCTTTCACGGGCCCGGTCCGCGCCCGCCGGCGACACCGCAGCCAGCTTTCCGGAGGCGGAGGCCCTGTTCGGCCTGCTCGCCTACGACGCCGTGCGGTACCTGGAGCGCCTGCCGGACACCACGCGCGACGATCTGGGTCTTCCGGACATCGACGTCTTCCTGCCCGGCAGGCTGCTGCGCTGCGACATCGCCACCGGCGAAGCGCTGCTGCTCGACCGGCTCTCGGGTGACGAAGCCCGGGCGGGGGAGGTAGGCGCGTGTGTGGGCGCAGCCCTCGCCGGCGCACGCCACGGCGCCCCCGCCGCCCTGCACGGCAACGACCTCTCCGTGTTCCGTTCCAACTTCGCGCGCGCCGAGTACGAGGCGGTGGTCGCCCGCACCCGCGAGTACGTGTACGCGGGCGACATCTTCCAGGCCAACCTGTCGCAGCGCCTGGACGGCATCTACGCGCTGCCGAGCCTGCACCTCTACCAGACGCTGCGCACCGTCAACCCCTCGCCCTTCGCCGGGTACCTGCACCTCGGCGACTACGAGCTCATCTCGTCGTCGCCAGAACGCCTCGTCTCGCTGGACCAGGACGGCTGGGCCGAGACGCGGCCCATCGCCGGCACGCGCCCGCGCGGCGACCGGCGCCCCGAAGACGACGCGCTCGCCGCGGAGCTCAACCTCGACCCCAAGGACCGCGCCGAGCACATCATGCTCGTCGATCTCGAGCGTAACGACCTCGGCAAGGTCTGCGAGTACGGCACGGTCCGGGTGTCCGAGCTCATGGTCAACGAGTACTACTCGCACGTGATCCACATCGTGAGCAACGTGCGCGGCCACCTGCACCCGAGCCGCGACGGCGTCGACCTCGCCAAGGCGATGTTCCCCGGCGGCACCATCACCGGCTGCCCCAAGGTGCGCTGCATGGAGATCATCGACGAGCTCGAGACCGTGCGCCGCGGGCCGTACACGGGCTCCTTCGGCTGGATCGCCGCACGTACTCTCGACCTCAACATCGTGATCCGCACCCTGGTGCGCGTCGGCGACCGGCTGTTTCTGCAGGTCGGCGGGGGCATCGTCGCCGACTCGCTGCCCGAGCGCGAGTACAGGGAGACGCTGCACAAGGCTGCGGGCATGCTGCGCGCCGTCAGCGCGGGCATCGCCGAGCGGGCAGGCTGAGCGGCAGCCGAGCCGGCGCGATAGACTTCGGCCATGACCGTCCTCATGCTCAACGGCACGCTGATCGCGCCCGAGAAGGCCACTCTGCCGGCCACCGACCGCGCGCTGACCCACGGTCTCGGCCTCTACGAGACGCTCAAGCTGGTCGGCGGCGTCCCCGTGTTCTTCGAGGAGCACGTGGCGCGCCTCGACCTCGGCCTCGAGGAGCTCGGCCTCGAACGCCCCTGTTCCAGGGCCGAGATGGCCGCGCAGATCTGCCGGCTGTCCGCGGCCAGCGACGTACCGGACGGCGCTTGCCGCGTGCTGGTCACGGCCGGGCCGCCGCAAGGCAAGCCCGGCCTTCTCATCCAGACCGACCGACGGCAGTTCCCGGCGCGGCCCCTTCGCTTGATAAGCTATCTGGGGGTGCGCGTGCGTGCGCAGCTCAAGGCGATGACCGTGATGCAGTCGTACCTCGCCCAGCGCGCGGCGACGGCCGCGGGCGCCGACGACGCCATCCTCGTCGACGACGAGGGGCGGATCTTCGAGGGCGCCACCTCCAACATGTTCCTGGTCCGTAGCGGCGGCCTCGTGACGCCGCCCGCCGAAGGCGCTATCCTGCCGGGCGTGCTGCGCGCCAAGGTCGAAGAGCTGGCAAGCGCGCACGGCATCCCGGTGGTCGAAGCGTTCGCGCGGATCGCCGACCTGCGCCCCGACGACGGCATGCTGCTCACCAGCAGCGTGCGAGGCATCGTCCCGGTGGGTAGCGTCGACGGTCGCGACCTGCGTGTCGACGAGGTGCTCCTCGGGCGTCTGCGCGCGCTCGTCGGCGAAGCCGAAGAGGCGAGCATCGCCGCCTTCCGCGACGCATACCGTTAGGCCGCGCCGCCCGCGGCGGCCGTGTGGCGCGATACGTCACCTTGGCGAGTGATTCTGACCGCTCCTTGACCCGTGAACCTGTGCTACACTGGTCCTGTGGAGCGGAATGGAGGTAACGCAGTGGCCAACCTCACCATCGCGATCGAGGACGACTTGTTGAAGAAGGCGCGCCTGCGCGCCGTCGAGCAGAGCACATCAGTGAACGCCGTCGTGCGTGAGTTCCTGCGCGAGTACACGGGCACAGCGACGCGGCAGGCTACAGCCGCGAAGCGGGTGATCGAGTTGGCGCACGAGAGCAAAGCGCAGGTCGGGCCCATCACCTGGACGCGCGACGAGATCCATGACCGCCAAGCGGCGCGCCGATGACCGCGCCGGCGTTCCTGGACACGAATGTGCTCGTCTACCTCTTCGCCAACGAGGACCCGGAAAGGCAGCAGGTGGCCGAGCATCTCTACATGCAGACGGCCGCGGATGGCTCGACAGTGATCAGCACACAGGTGCTGCAGGAGTTCTACAGCGTCGCGACCGGCAACATGCGCTCTGTGATCAAGCCGGTCACCGCGCTCTTGGCCCTGCAGGAGTTCGCAGAGCACCACGTGGTGCAGGTGACTCCGCAGACGGTCATGAAGGCGGCGAGCCGCAGCGCTTCCGACCAGTTGTCCATCTGGGACGCGCTCATCGTCGAGGCAGCGCTCGCGGGGGGTTGCCGGACTCTCTACAGCGAGGACTTCCAGCACGGGCGCGCCTTCGGGCCGCTGCGCGTCGTCGACCCGTTCCGCGCCGGCTGACGGCGGGTCCAGCGCCGCAAGAGCCTCAGCGCCGCCGGCCCTCCAGGAACCAGCTCGCGTGGCGGTGCACGACGCCGTTGGCGTTGTGCTCGTCGTAGGACCGCTCCTCGAGATCGAGCACCGCGAACGCCGAAAGGTCGGCGGTCAGCTCGGCGGCCGTGCAGAAGTGCAGGTAGACGTGATCCACCCAGCTGCGCTCCTCACCGAGCACCGGCTCGCCCAGCGCGTAGTGCTGCGGGTCGCGCGGCGAGAGCGTACTCAGAAAGAGGAGGCCGCCGGGGCGGACGAGGGCGGCGAGAGCCGCCGCGAACTCCCGGCGGCCGCCGGGGCTGAGCAGGTGGTAGACGTTGCACGCGAAGGCGACGTCGAAGCGGCCGGCCCGGGCCGCGTCGTCGGCGAGCGACGCCGCGTCGCCGGCCACGTACTCGACGTCCAAGCCGGGCCGCCGCGCCTTGCGCGCGGCGGCCACCGCCGCCGGCGACGGGTCGAGGCCGAGCACGCGACAGCCCAGCTCGGCGGCCAGGTAGCGGCTGTCGCGGCCGTAGCCGCAGCCCACGTCGATCAGCTTCAGCGGCACCGTGTTCGCGTCGTGAGCCGCCGTGACGGCCGGGCGCAAGCGGGCGACGGCCAGGCGAGCAAGCTCGCTCGGGCCGTCGCCCCACAGGCGCCCGTCCGTCACGTAGCGCTTCTCCCAATACCGGGCGGCGGCGAAGATGGGCTCGGCGTTCACCCTTGCGTCAGGCGACGCCACGCCTCCAGATACTTCTCGGCGGTCTTCGCCGCTACCTCCGGCGGCAGCTCGGGGCCCGGCGCCGTCTTGTCCCAGTCCAGCGTCTCGAGGTAGTCCCGCACGAACTGCTTGTCGTAGCTCGGCTGGCTCTTGCCGGCCACGTAGCCATCGGCCGGCCAGAAACGCGATGAATCGGGCGTCATTACCTCGTCGATGAGGATCAGCTCGCCGTCGAGGATGCCGAACTCGAACTTGGTGTCGGCGATGATGATGCCGCGCTCCAGCGCGTAAGCGGCGCCGAAGGCGTACAGCTCCAGCGAGACGTCGCGGACCTTCTCGGCTAGCTCCTTGCCGACGAGGTCGACCATCTTCGCGAACGGGATGTTCTCGTCGTGGGTGCCGACCTCCGCCTTGGTCGACGGCGTGAAGAGCGGCTCGGGGAGACGGCTGGCCTCCACGAGCCCCCGAGGCAGCGGGATGCCACACACGCTGCCGGTCTTCTCGTAGTCCTTGCGTCCCGAGCCCGTGAGGTACCCGCGCACGATGGCCTCCACCGGCAGCGCCTGGGCCTTGTGCACGACGATCGAGCGGCCCGCGAGGTGCTTGCGTTGCGGGTCGGTGCTGAACGGCTCGGGATCGACGATGTGGTTGGGGATGATGGCGTTCGTCTTGTCGAACCAGAAATTGGCGATCTGGGTGAGCACGACGCCCTTGTCGGGGATCGGCGTGGGCAGGATCACGTCGAAGGCGGACAGGCGGTCGGTGGTGACGATAAGCATCTCGTTGGGTGCGTACTCGTAGACGTCACGCACCTTGCCGCGGCTGATGAGCTCCCAGGCGGTCTCGTGGGATTCGTACAGCGTCGCCACGGGCGTCACGCTCCTTTCGATTCAGGTGGCCCGCATGGGGCGCTGCGGTGAGGCGGCCGGCGGAGCGCCGCCGCCGGCGATGAGCTCGAGCAAGGCTTCGGCCGCCGCGCGAGGGCCGGCGCTCTCGGCGCCGGGCAGCCCCAGCTGCGTGCGCAGTTGCCCGATGTAGACGCCGGCGGCGTAGGCGGCGGCGAACGTCTTGCGCGCAATGGCTTCGTGCTGCTCACGGCGCTGCGCCGGTCCGAACGGGTTGGCGAAGTAGGTGTTCGTGAGCCCGGTCGAGGTCGTGGTGCCCTTGGACATGGCGGCGCCGCCCGAGAAGACGGCCAGCGCCGCCGCCTGCTCGGGCAGCGGTTCGAGCACCGGGTGCTCATCGTCGACCGCCTCGTAGTTGTTGGCGTACAGCAGATAGTCCAAGGGGTAGCCGCGCAGGACGTCTTCGAGCGACGCCACCGGCAGCACCACCCGCGCGTTCAGGCGGTTGGGGCTCATGATGATGGCGCGGTCCATCTGCCCGAACGCGTACCCCTGCTGCAGGTCGTCGAGCCGCACGAACGCGCCGATCTCGGTGCCGTAGCCCAGCACGCGGCCGTCGGCGGCGACCTCGAGTGAGCCCATGTCGTCGGCGATCACCCGCACTTCACGGATGCGCTCGTCGCCGACGATGCGCAACGCCTCCAGGGTCTCCGACTTGCCGGTTGCCGTGTCGCCGATGATGAGCACGCCGGCGGCGACGCCGGCGGCCAGCACGAGCCGCGTGTAGGCGCCGTGGAACGGCATGACTCCGCGGTCCATGGCGGCCACGTTGTGCAGTGTGAGCACCATCTTCTTGAGATAGCCGAAGTAGCCGAAGCGGTCTTCGAGGGGGACGGCCGCGACGAGCAGGCGACTGGCCGCGTCCTCGTGGAAGACGGTGGGCAGCTCGCCGTAGCGGGCGAGCGCCGGCGACGGGACGCCGTACAGATACACGGCGTCGGGGCCGGCGGCGATCTCCTCGTCCGACGCCACCTCGAAGAGATTGGCGAGGCTCAGGCCCAAGCCGGCGAACCGCTGGTGGAAGTAGACGAAGACGACGAGCCGGCCGACCAGCGCCGGGTAACAGAGCCACTGCTCGCGCTCGAGGCTGAGGCCGCCGAGCGGGTTGTCGGCGACCTCCGTGAACTGGCCGCTGCGCGTGTTGGTCGGCGGATCGAGCAGTAGGGGCGGGTACATGAGCAGGTTGCGCACGAAGGGGATGCCGGCCAGCAGCTCGCGATAGCGAGCCGGGGCCGGCCACTTCTGGGGCACGGCGTAGACGCCCACCTCGGCGCCGGCCGCGACCTGGCGGTAGACGCGCGGCCGCCCGCCGGTGACGTTCTCGGCCACATCGCGGTAGAGGTCGCGGACCAGCCGCGCCAGTGTCTCCACCGTCTGGCTGAAGGCGCGCAGCGGACGCTTGTCTCCGGGCTGCGCGGCTGCGTCGGCGCGCACCACGAGAAACCGGTCCCAGCGGCGCCAGAAGTCGTAGAGGCCCTCCACGAACTCGTGCAGGCGCTCGCGTCCGGCGAGCAGGTCGCCCGGCCCCGCCCACGTGCGCGCCACGCGCTCGAGCGGGTTGTTGGCCAGCAGGCGGATGAGGTCGAGCACCGCGGCTCGCTCGGGAAGCCCCAGCTCGGCGAGCGCCGCCGGGTTGTGGCTCTCGAGGTGATCGACGTAGAGGTCGAGGATGCGCGCGAAGCTCGCGCTTTCCGCGAGCTCCTGCGTGCTCGCGCACACGGCGCCCTCGGTGTGAATCACGACCTGGCGGTCGTCGATGTCGAGTCGCAGCAGGGACATGCGTCCTCCGGGAGCGTTCGCAGGCTCGCCGGCGGCCATGCCGGCGAGCCCGCAGACTACCACAGGCCGGCGCGTCCGTGAGTCGCCGGCGCCGGCCTCGAAGGGCGCCTCAGGCCGGCGCCGCGTCGTTCTGCTCGGTGCCGCAGAAGGCGCACTTGCGCGCCCCGTGCGGGATCTCGCTGAGGCACTCGGGGCACTGTTTGGTCTCGGGGTCGGCGCCCCGCGCCCGGCGCTCGGCCAGCTTGTTCATCGGCGCGACCACGACGAAGTACACCGCCGCCGCGACGAGCACGAAGGTGATGAGCGCGTTGATGAACAGGCCGTACTTGAAGATGCTGCCGTTGAGCGTGAACGCGAGGCCGGAGAAGTCGGGTTTGCCGAAGATGGCTGCGATGAGCGGCGTGATGAGGTTGTCCACGAAGGCCTTGACGACGGCCCCGAACGCGGCGCCGATGACCACGGCCACGGCGAAGTCGACGACGTTGCCGCGCAGGATGAAATCGCGAAATCCCTTGATCATGGTGCCCCCTTCGGGCGAGTCTCCCCGGCGGCCCGCCGCGTGCCGCCGCGGCTGACCCCTGCTTTCCGATACCATCGTACCTTGACCGAGCGGCCGCGGAAACGGCGCGTCGTCGTTCCGCCCACGCCCCCAGCCCTTGCGCCGCGCGGGAGTCCCGGCTAGACTCCCCGCGCTCTGCGACCCATCGACCAGTACGAGGAGGCGACCTCATGACTGCTCAAGCCGCCAACGGCATCATCGCGTCACCCCTCGCGAGGGTTGCGTCGTAGTCTCGCGCTCGTTCTGAACGTGTCTCTCCGCGGCCGCCCGCGAGTGGGCTTTCTCGTCTCTCCCCCGGCCGGATGACGCCGCGAGCGCGGCCGTCCGCCGTGCCCGCGCCGTGACGGAACTTGACGGAAGGGCATATCCCACCATGGACAAGCGACAACGCAGGAGACTGCGGGACCTGCTCGCCAAGCTGGATACCGGCGAGCGCGACAGGCTCACCAAACGCGCCACGAAGCTGCGCCAGGCGGCGCTGCGCACGATGACAGGGGACGGGCGCCGCCCGGAGCTGGAGGACTTCCTCCTGCGCCTGCTGGACGAGCAGGAGGAAGCGGCTGCCGGCTTCGCGGCGGCGCCGAGCGGCGCCGGCGCCCCGCCGGCCGATCTCGACGGCAGCCGGCGCGGCACCGTAATCGCGGTGACCGCCGGCGCCTGCGTCGTGCAGGCCGGCGGCGACTCGCTCGACGCGGTCCTGCCCGCCGACCTCACGCGCCGGCAGCAGAGCGGCCTGGCGGTGGGCGACGAAGTGCTGCTCGAACCGCTCGGCGAGGGTCACCGCGTGACCGCGGTGCTGCCGCGCAGAAGCCTGCTTACGCGCGCCGACCCGCACGATGCGCGCCGCGCGCGGGCGATCGCCGCCAACATCGACGTCGTCGTCGTGATGGTCGCTGCCAAGGCGCCGCCGCTGCACCCGCGGCTCATCGACCGCTACTTCGTGGCGGTCGAGCGCTCGGGGGCCCGGGCGGCGCTGGCGGTCAACAAGGTCGACCTGCTGACGGATGCCGAGCGCGGCGAAGTGCTCGATCTCCTGCAGCCCTACCTGGGGCTCCACATCCCGGTGGTGCTCTGCAGCGTCACGACCGGCGAGGGGATCGAGGATCTTCGTGACGTGCTCGCCGGCGCCACCTGCGTGTTCGTCGGCCAGAGCGGCGTGGGCAAGTCGTCAGTGCTGAACGCCCTGCACGAGGATGCCGCGGCAAAGACCGGCGCGGTCCGCGCCGGCGACGGCCGCGGCCGCCACACCACCTCGGCGTCGAGCCTGTACGAACTGCCCGGCGGAGTCCGCGTAATCGACACGCCGGGCATCCGCCGGTTCAGCGTCGACGCCGCCGACGCGGTCACGCTCGCCGACGGTTTCGCCGAGTTCGCGCCGTACGCGGCGCGCTGCAGGTACCGCGACTGCGCTCACACCCACGAGCCCGGCTGCGCGGTCAAGGCCGCCGTCGACGACGGCGCCATCGCGCGCAGCCGCTACACGAGCTACCGCAAGCTGCTCGGCGGCGACGACGACCCGCAGTTGGGCGACGGAGCTGACGACACGGTTTGAGGCCAGATGCCGCCGTACGTGGCCGGGGCCGGCGGGCTTGCGCCCGCCGGCCCCGGCTCGCACCCACCGGCGAACGGGGGGTCGGTGTTCCCTGGGGGCGCGTTGAAGAGCTGCTCTCGGCTACTTCGCCGCGGCCCAGTTCGCCGCCGCGAAGTCCCAGTCGACGAGCTTTTCGAAGAACGTCTGCGTGTACACGGGGCGCAGGTTCTGGTAGTCGAGGTAGTAGGCGTGCTCCCACACGTCCACCACGAGCAGCGGGGTCACGCCCGGCGCGGTCGGCATCTCGGCGTTGGGTGTGCTCACGATCTTGAGGTCGCCGTGGTCGGCCACCAGCCACGCCCAGCCGCTGCCGAAGCGGCCCACGGCGGCCGCCTTGAAGTCCTCGACGAACTTCTCGTAGCTTCCGAAGGTCGCGGTGATCTTGGCGCCGAGCTCGCCGCTCGGCGCGCCGCCGCCGCCGGGCTTCATGCCGTTCCAGAAGAACGTGTGGTTCCACACCTGCGCGGCGTTGTTGAACAGCGGCTGCTTGTCAGGCTTGCCGGCCACGGCCATGATCACGTCTGCGAGCGACTTGCCGTCGAGATCGGTGCCGGCCACCAGCTTGTTGAGCGTGTCGACGTAGGTCTTGTGGTGCTTGCCGTAGTGGAAGCTGATCGTCCTGGCCGAGTAGGCCGGTTCAAGAGCGTCTTCCGCGTACGGGAGCGGCGGCAGTTCGAAAGCCATCGGTCCTCCTTGTCGTGTGTCAGATGTCGACTTCTACGGCGCCGTCGGTGACGCGCACCGGATACGTGTGCAGGTCGTGCACACGGGTCTTCCATTGCAGCCGCTTCTCGAGCCTGAAGTACCGCTGGACGGGTTCGGGGATGGCGGCCTCGTCGCCCATGTCGTGGTCGAGGGGCCAGCTCAGGTTCTTGCCGCTGCGGATGTCGAACTGCCCGTCGTGCAGCGGGCAGGTGAGGATCCAGCCCTCCAGCGACCCCTGGTCCAGCGGCGCGTTCTGGTGCCCGCAGCGCCGGCTCACGGCAAAGATGGAGCCACCGTACTCGCAGAGGCAGATCTCACGGTCCTCGGCGCGCACGTACTTCATGCCGCCGGCGGCGATGTCGTCGGGCTTCGCTACTTCGTGCCACATCTCGGCCTCACCCCTCGTCCGGTGGGAACTGCGGCAGGCTGTCCGGATCGGTGACGTCCTTGTGGACGAAGAGCCCGCACCAGCAGCGCTTCATCGCGTCGAAATGCGCGCGGTGGAAGGGGATGCAGGGGCAGACGATCAGCATGTCCTCGGCGCGCACGCCGGTGCGCCCCTGGCAGGGGCAGAACGGCGCCCCGTGGTCCTGTTCCAGCTTGACCTCCTGCTCCAGCAGGAAGTCGGCGAGCTCCTCGTCCGGGGTGAACTTGTAGCCGAGCGGGTCGACGACGCGCTCGAAGAGGTAGCCCAGGGATGCCTTGCGCTCAGCGCTGCCCATGGTTCAGCCCCCCCAACCCTTGAGATGCTCGAGGAACTTGGCGGGATTGTGGCCGACGATCACCGCGCCGTTGATGACCACCACGGGGAAGCGCCGGCCGCCGCTGAGTTTGTAGGCCTTCTCGGCGGCCTCGTCCTGCTCCTCGTCGGGCAGCGTGTCGACCTCGACGTACTGGAACTCGATCCTGCCGTCCGTGAACCACTGCTTGGTCTTGCGGCACCAGGGACACGTGCTCAGGGCGTAGACCACCACCTCGTCGGTCACCGTCACGCCTCCTTCAGCCGCACGAGGACCTTGCCGTCCTCGACCTTGGTCGCGAACGTATCGATCTTGAGTTCGGGCGCATCCAGGAACTGCCCGGAGCGCACATCGAAGCGCCAGTCGTGGCACGGGCAGGTGATGACGCCTGCCTCCAGCTTGCCCCCTTCGAGAGGGCACGCCATGTGCGCGCACTTGTTGGCGATCGCGAAGATCTCGCCGTCCGCCCTCACGAGAAGTACGCCGACACCTTTGGGATAGACGGGCACGGCGGCGCCGTCACGTACCTTGCTGTCGTCGATAGTGGGGACCCATTGAGGTCCGGACACTGCTCACCCCTTCCGCATGGCTTGGCTCTCTGCTCGAAGACCCGTGAGGCGGAGCCTGTCTCGCCGGCGCCGGGCCGGAGGGCGGCGCCCGCCGCGTCACGGGTCGCTAGCGGACGTACCCGGGCTCGCGGCGAGGCAAACAGTCGCGCTCACCAGCGGTCGTGGTGGACGCGCCGCTCGTCGTAGCGGTCGGATGGCTCCTTGTGCTCGGCCGGCCAGCCGACCGGCACCAGGGCGAAGGGGGTGATGTGCATGGGGAGGCCGAGCAGGGCGCGCACGCCGTCGGCACGCTCCTCCAGCGGATGGACGCCCAGCCACACGGCCCCGAGGCCGAGCTGCGCCGCCGCGATCAGCAGGTTCTCCGTGGCGGCGGCGCAGTCCTGTACCCAGTACTGCGGCCAGCGCTCCTTGCCACGGTCACCGCAGATCAGGATGGCGAGCTGCGCCTTGGGGACCATGCTCGCGTAAGGGTGCACGTCGGGGATCGCGACCAGCACGTCGCGATCGCGGATGACGATGAACTCCCACGGCTGCTGGTTGCCGGCGGACGGCGCCGCCATGGCGGCGCGAAGCAGGCGCTCCACGTGCTCGTCGAGCACCGGCTCGGCCGTGTACTTGCGGATGCTGCGCCGACTCAGGACCGGGTCGTCCATCGCTCACCTCACGAGTCGCTGGCCTCGCGAGCGTATCGGTCCGGGACGGCGCTTGCCACCGAGCGGGCGGCGGGCGGCTCTTCCGACCGCCCGCCGGAGCTCACTGGCCCAGCGGCGAAGCCTTGATGGTCAACGAGAAGTCCGCGGCGCTCTTCGTCGCGGCATCCGACGGCCGTGCGTAGATGCCGGTCACCGTGGTCGTGCCCGCCTTCTCAACCTCGATGAACCAGAGGTGCTGACCGCCGATGCCGACCAGCGGCGAGGGCGAAGGGCTGGGGGCGACGAACTGGTCGGTCAGCAGCCTAAGCCCGGGGCCGAGCCTCATCGTCCACGAGTATCCGGTAGACGGATTCTCCTTGAGCACGACGGCGAACGTCACGCCTACGTCGGTGCCGAAGGTCCCGGGGCTGTCCTTCTCTGTGAAATACACGGTCACGCTCGGCTGCGACGGCGGGGGCGCGAAGATCTGCACGGTGAACGTCTTCGCCGGCATCCTCGATTCCCACGGGCGGGCGTATGCCGCTCGAACGGCATACACGCCCGACTGGTCGACCTGGACCACGTATGTGCGCGTGCCGCCCGCGCCCATGAGCGGCGACGGCGAGGGACTAGGCCCGGAGAACGTGCTGCTCACCGGCGTCAGACCGGGAGACAGCTTGAACGTCCATCGATAGCCGGTCGTCGGGTTCTCCGCCAACGTGATCGTGACCTGTCCGCCCGCTTGCACGGCGACGTTCACGGAGGTGGCTTTGCCGTCGCTGGGGCTGTCGCTGACGCCGATCGCGGTGACGAGCGGCGCCGGGGAGGCCGAGCCACCGCCCGAGCCGCCGCAGGCGACGAGGGCGATCGCAGCCGTCAGCACTGCCGCCATCCCGCACGCCAACGCTGTGAGTCGTCGTCCATCCATGGCCCCTCCAGTCTCCGAGCGCGAGGCTACCACTCTATCCGTCGAGACGCGCAGCGTTTGTCATGCGTTCGCCCTGCGGGTATCATCCCGAAAAGGGAACTACCTTCTGCCCTTCTCTCGACCTCCCCGCCTTTCTGCCATGGACGCTGCACGCACCCATTTCGATGTGATCGTCGTCGGCGCCGGCCCTGCCGGCATCTTCGCCGCGCTCGAGCTCGTGCGCCGCGACGGCGCCCAGGTACTGCTCGTGGAGCGCGGCCCCGACATCAGCCAGCGCGACTGCCCGGCGCGCAAGACCGGCGTGTGCGCCGGCTGTGAGCCCTGCGACATCACCTGCGGCTGGGGTGGCGCCGGCGCCTTCAGCGACGGCAAGCTCACGCTCAGCACCGAGGTCGGCGGCTGGCTCGACAACTTCGTTCCCAAGGAGCGCCTGCGCGAGCTCATCGACTACGTCGACGGCATCTGGCTCGAATACGGCGCCACGGACGAAGTGCACGGCGGCGGCAAGAAGGCCGACAAGATCCGCCGCCAGGCGCTGCTTCACGGCATGACGCTCGTGGCCTCGCCGGTGCGCCACATGGGCACCGAGCGCTGCTACGACATCCTCACGCGCATGCGGGCGGAGCTGGAGGAGCGCATCACCGTGCGCACCGGCCTCATGGTCGAGCGCATCCTCACCGAGAAGCGTGCCGGCGAGAGCGACCTGCGCGCCACCGGCGTCCAGCTCGAGGACGGCGCGAGTCTCACCGCCGACGCCGTCATCGTCGCCCCCGGGCGCGAGGGCGCCGGCTGGCTGGTGGACGAGTGCAAACGCCTGCGCATCAAGCTGCGCACGAACCCGGTCGACATCGGCGTGCGCGTCGAGACGCCCGCGGCCATCATGGAACCGCTCACGACGACCCTCTACGAGAGCAAGCTGATCTACTACACGCCGAGCTTCGACGACCGTGTGCGCACCTTCTGCATGAACCCCTACGGCGAGGTGTCGCTCGAGAACTACGGCGACGTGGTCACCGTCAACGGTCACAGCTACGCCGCCGCCAAGACCGACCGCACCAACTTCGCGCTGCTCGTGAGCACCGATTTCACCGAGCCGTTCGACGATCCCATCGCCTACGGCAAGAGCATCGCGCGGCTCGCCAACCTGCTCGGCGAAGACATCATCGTGCAACGCCTCGGAGACCTGCAGCAGGGCCACCGCAGCACCATGGACCGCATCCGCAGGGGCACGGTCCAGCCCACGCTCAAGGGCGCCACCGCCGGCGACCTGGCCTTCGTGCTGCCGTACCGCCACCTGCGCGACATCCTCGAGATGCTCGAGGCCATGGACAACCTCGCGCCCGGCGTGAACGGGCGCGACACGCTGCTGTACGGGGTCGAGGTCAAGTTCTACTCGGCTCGACCCGAGCTGGACGCAGGCTTGCAGACGCCCGTGCAGAACCTGTACGCCGTCGGCGACGGCGCCGGCATCACGCGAGGCCTGGTACAGGCCTCGGCGGCCGGCGTCATCGCCGCGAGAAGCATTCTGAACGGAGGGTAACGTGCCCGGCACCGTGGTCGTGGGCGCCCAGTGGGGCGACGAGGGCAAAGGCAAGATCACCGATCTGCTGGCCGAGAAGGCCGACGTGGTCGCGCGCTTCCAAGGCGGCAACAACGCCGGCCACACGATCGTCCGCGACGGCGAGGAGTTCAAGCTCCACCTCATCCCGTCGGGGATCTTGTACGAGGCCAAGACCTGCGTCATCGGCAACGGTGTGGTCATCGACGCGCACATCCTGTTCGGCGAGCTCGAAGCGCTGCGCGCCCGCGGCATCAGCGGCGACAATCTGCGCATCAGCGGCAACGCCCACCTGATCATGCCGTATCACCTGCTCCTGGACGGCGCCAACGAGCAGCAGCTCGGCAAGTTCAAGATCGGCACCACCGGGCGCGGCATCGGCCCGTGCTACGTGGACAAGTACACGCGCATCGGTATCCGCGTGCAGGACCTCCTCGACGAGAAGATCCTGCGCCGCAAGATCAGGACGGCGCTGCAGGAAAAGAACTTCTTGCTGCAGCGTTACGACATCGGCGTGCTCGACCCCGACCAGGTCGCCGACGAACTCATGGGCTACCGCGAGCGCATGGAGCCCTTCATCTGCGACGCGAGCCTGCTCGTGAACACCGCCCTCGACCAGGGCAAGCACGTGCTCTTCGAGGGCGCCCAGGGCGCGCTCCTCGACATCGACTTCGGCACGTATCCCTTCGTCACCAGCTCCAACCCGATCGCCGGCGCCGCCTGCACGGGGCTCGGCGTAGGGCCCACGCGCATCGACCACGTGATCGGCGTCGCCAAGACCTACACCACGCGCGTCGGCGAAGGCCCGTTCCCCACCGAGCTCTTAGACGAGACCGGCATCGCCATGTGCGAGGTCGGTCACGAGTTCGGCACGACGACCGGTCGGCAGCGCCGCTGCGGCTGGCTCGACCTGGTAGCGCTCCGGTACGCCGTGCGCCTCAGCGGCATCACGCACCTGGCGCTCACCAAGCTCGACGTGCTCTCGGGCTTGCCGGCCTTGAAGGTCTGCACGCGGTACAAGGCCAGCCGCAAGATCCTCGACGAGTTCCCGCTGCGCCAGACTGATTTCCACCACGCCAAGCCGCTCTACGAGGAGCTTCCCGGATGGACCGAGGACATCCGCGAGTGCGAGGCGTGGCAGGACCTCCCGCAGGCGGCGCGCGACTACGTCCAGTACATCGCCGAGTTCACGAAGACGCGGGTGAAGTTCATCGCCGTCGGCCCGGGACGCGACGAGACCATCGTGCTGCCGCGGAGCATCGGGCGCGGCGGGGCGGTGTAGGGTTGGCCGGCCGTCTGCCGGCGCTGTTCATCGGGCACGGCTCGCCGATGAACATCGTCGCCGCCAACGGCTACACGCGCGACCTCGAGGCGCTGGCCGCACGCCTGCCGCGGCCCGCGGCCATCCTCGTGGTCTCGGCGCATTGGCTCACGCAGGGCACCGCCGTGGGCGCCGACGAGCGCAACCTCACCATCTACGACTTCTTCGGCTTTCCCGACGAGCTCTACGAGAAGAAGTACCCGGCGCCGGGGTCGCCCGCCGTGGCGGCGCGCGTGCGCGCGCTCACCAGCGGGCGCGCCGTGCCCGTGGAACGAGGCCTCGACCACGCCGCGTGGGCGCCGCTCATCCGCATGTACCCGGCGGCCGACGTGCCCGTGCTCGAGCTGAGCCTCGACGTGAGCGCCCCGGCGGCCGCGCACTACGCCCTCGGCCGCAGCCTCGCCCCGCTGCGCGACGAAGGCGTGCTGATCGTCGGCAGCGGCAACATCGTCCACAACCTCGGCATCATCGACTGGCACGACGATGCGCCGGTCGCCGCGTGGGCGGCGGAGTTCGACGCCTGGGTCGCGGAGTGCGCCGCAGAGCGGCGCCACGACGACCTCATCGGTTACCTCGACCATCCGCTGGGCAGGAAGGCGGCGCCCACCGCGGACCACTACCTGCCGCTGCTCTACACCCTCGCCGTCCAGGATGAGGACGAGGACGTCCTGACCGTGCACGAAGGCATCCAGAACGGCACGGTCTCGATGCGCTGCCTGCAGGTCGGCGGCTGAGCGACGGCGAGACCCGCCGCCGCTCCCCCTTTGACCGCGGCGGCGCAAGCCGTCAGACTGAGTGCCACATCCTCGCTCCCGCCCGCGGCCCGCTGGGCCGGGCGGGAGCGAACCCTGCGCGCAGGCTGAGGGCGGCCACTACAGCGGGCACGACCCGGCCGGCTGAGGAGGTGACGGTAGCACACCCCACGTCCAGCCGCGGAGCTTGAGCTCCGCGCGCTACCCCTTCGTGCACCTCAGGAGGCCCCATGGATCGTCGTCGCACCGTTCTCATCGTCGCTCTGGCCGTGCTGGCGCTGGCCCTGATACTGCCGGCGGCCGCTGCGGCCGGCGGCATGCTCACCTACGACCAGGCCATCGACTATCTCTACGCCAAGGGCTACCCCAACAACATCGAGACCTACCTGGACAACCTCGGCACGTCGCCGCTGGGCTACCGTCTTGCGGGCACTCCGGCCGACAACGAAGCGGCGTACTACCTCGCCGACAAGCTCTCGGCCATGGGCCTCAGAGTCACCATGGAGCGGGTGCCAGTGGACGTGTGGGACGTGCGCGGGGCCGGCGTCACCGTGGGCGGCAACGAGTTCGAGTGTTCGCAGTTCGCCGGCGTGCCGGGTACCGGCGAAGACGGCATCACGGCGGACGTGGTCTACGTGGGCAGCGGCTTGGCCGCCGACTACGCGGGCATCGTCGTGAAGGGCAAGATCATCGTCGTCGACTCCTCGATGGACAGTTTCTGGTTCAACATGCAGGGCGACGAAGCCACGAGACACGGCGCCAAGGCCGTGATCCTCACGAGCAACGCCAGCGACCCGGAAGCCGCGTATCCCTCGGCGCCCTGGTACGTCGTCGCTCCCGACGCGCTCGGCGCCAACGACGGCGAGTACGACATGAAGTTCGTGCCGCTGATCTACATGTCGCAGCAGGACGGCGACTGGCTCAAGGCCGAGATCGCCGCTGCCGCCACGACGCGGTCCAGCGTCCGCGCCACCTTCAAGAGCGACGTCGTCATCACCATGGCCAACGACGGCGGCTACGGCTGGAACGTGCTGGCCAAGCTGCCCGGCACGGCCCGCAATGGGCAGAAGGTCATCATCAACGCGCACCACGACGCGCACTTCCGCGCCGGCCTCGACGACACCGGCGCCGTCGCCGAGACGATGGCGATGGCCAAGGCCATGACGATGAGCGGCTACAAGCCGAAGCGCGACATCGTCTTCCTCTTCGACACCGCCGAGGAGTTCGGCTTCACCAACTCCTGGTACGACTGGAGCATCGGCGCCTGGACCTTCATCACGCGGGAGCATCCCGGGTGGGTGGGCAAGATCGCCGCGTTCTGGAGCGTCGAGCTCATGGCCGCCGAAGACGCCACGCTCGACTTCAACACCGCCCCCGAGCTGGCGGCGTGGATCGACAAGAACGCCGCCGCCGGACAGGCAGCCGCCCTCCTCCCCAACGGCTACACCCTTGAGACCCCGCAGAGCACGTGGCAGAACGGCTGGAGCTTCCAGGCGTCCGGCGTGCCCAGCTTCGAGGTCTCGGCCGGCGGCCCGGGCTTCGACGACCTGTACCACAGCACCTACGAGGTGCAGGGCCTGCTTGACTGGGACTACATGGCGAGCATCAACAAGTTCTTCTTCCGCCTGTTCAAGAGCATGGACGAAGCCGTGCTGCCGTACGACTTCGAGGCTCGCGGTCTCGACTTCTCCAACACGCTGAACGTTGACGACCTCAGCGCTGCGGGAGTGACCACCAAGGCTGCGGAGCGGCTCACCGACCTCGCCGCTTCCATCGAGATGCAGGGCCTCTCCTGGAACGCGAGCAAGGGCTCGCTGCGCGCCGCGAACCGTAAGCGCGCCGACCTCACCCTGCTGCAGGCAGCGAAGACGTCCCTCGTCGGCTACACCGCCCTGGACGCCTGGGATGTGAACATCTACCCGCACCAACAGACGCTCTGGGACATCCAGTACATGGATGCCGCCCTCGGCGCCCTCGCGGCCGACCCGGTAGACCCGGCGGCGGCGGCCGAGGCCGTGACGGCCGTGGGCGCCAACTGGCTGGGCACTGTGTTCAGCCCGTCCGTGTACCTTTACGACCTCACCCGCCACGACCCCGACTACTACCGGGTCACCTGGGGCGCCCTGGGCAAGCAGGTCGACCAGTTCGACATGTCGCCGGTGCTGGCCAAGATCGGAGACGGCGACTACGCCGGCGCGGCCGCCAAGGTGCAGAAGATGCGCGACGCCGACGCCCTGAGTCTACGGATGCGCGTCAACCGCATGATCGCGGTCAGCGCGAGCCTCAGCCAGGACCTCACGCACCTGAATTGGCTCACGCGGCACTGAGAGGCGCCGCACCCGCGGCGCAAGCGCACGGCGACGAAGGGGCCGGCCCGCAAGGGCCGGCCCCTTCCCCAAGCGGCACCCGCGCGAGTAGACTTGCGAGCGTCAGGCCGGGCCGGCGAAGCGCCACCCGGCGCTACCCCATCCGTCCTTGGGGAGGCCTCATGCGGGTGCTCGTGGTCGGCGGCGGCGGCAGGGAACATGCCCTCGTCCACTCCTTCGCTCAGTCAACGCTCGCCGACCGCATCTTCTGCGCCCCCGGCAACGCCGGGACGGCCGGCCTCGCTGACAACATCGGCGTCGGCGCCGAAGACCTGGCGGCACTCCTCGACTTCGCCAGCCACGAGCAGGTCGACCTCACCGTGGTGGGCCCCGAGGCGCCGCTCGTGGCCGGCATCTGCGACCTGTTCGAAGAGCACGGCCTCGCCGTCTTCGGCCCCAACCGCGACGCGGCGCGACTCGAGGGCAGCAAGGTCTTCGCCAAAGAGGTCATGGCCGCGGGCGGCGTGGCCACGGGCACGTACAGCCGCCACGAAACCCTCGCGTCGGCGCTCGCCGAGCTCAGCCCCGACGGCCCGTACCCGCTGGTCGTCAAGGCCGACGGCCTGGCCGCCGGCAAGGGCGTCATGATCTGCAACGACCACGCCGAAGCCAGGGCGGCGGTCGAGAGCTGCTTCGTGACGCGCGACTTCGGCGCCGCCGGCGACGTCGTCATCATCGAGGAGTTCCTCGCCGGCTCCGAGGTCTCGCTGCTCGTGCTCTGCGACGGCAGGAACGCCGTCCCGCTGGCGCCGGCGCAGGACTACAAGCGCATCTTCGCCGGCGACCAGGGCCCCAACACCGGCGGCATGGGCAGCTGCTGCCCGGTGCCCGGCTTCGAGCAGAAGGCCATCGACGCAGCCATGGAACACGTCGCCGAGCCGGTCATCACAGCCCTGCGCAGACGCGACATCGCCTTCCGGGGCGTGCTGTACGCCGGCCTTATCGCCACGGAGGCCGGCGTCAAGGTGCTCGAGTTCAACTGCCGCTTCGGCGACCCGGAGACGCAGGCGGTGCTGCCGCGCCTGGACAGCGATCTACTGGAGCTGTGCGCCGCCGGCGCGACCGGGGAGCTCGCCGGCGTGAAGGCCGCCTGGAAGCCGCGGGAGTGCGTCACGGTGGTGATGGCCTCCGCCGGCTACCCCGCGAGCAGTCACAAGGGCGACGTGATCGGCGGCCTCGCGGCGGCGGACGCCATGGACGACGTCACCGTGTACCATGCCGGCACGGCGCGGCAGGGCGACGACGTCGTCACGGCCGGAGGCCGCGTGCTCGCCGTCAGCGCCCTCGGCGACGGCTTCGCCGACGCGCGCGAACGCGCCTACGAAGCCGTGGGCAAGATCACCTTCGACGGCGCGCAGGTGCGGCCGGACATCGCCGCGCGCACGGTCAAGGCGGCGGCCGGCGAACTCGATCTGTTCCCGGCCGGGTCCGCCGGCTGAGCGAGAGGAGCTTGAGGTGGAAGAGGTCCAAACCGAGGTCGAGACGATCCTCCAGGGCATCCAGATGGAGCCCATTTTGGTCGGCATCGTCATGGGCAGTGAAAGCGACCGCGAGGTCATGGAGGCGGCCTGCAACGAGCTCGACGAACGGAAGATCAAGTACGAGCTCAACGTGCTCTCGGCGCACCGCGACCCGGACAAGGTCGCGCACTACGCGCGCACCGCGCAGTCGCGTGGCATCAAGGTGCTGATCGGCGGCGCCGGCAAGGCGGCAGCCCTGCCCGGCGTGCTCGCAGCCTACACCAACGTCCCGGTCATCGGCGTGCCCATCAAGACCAGCGACCTCGGCGGGCTGGACTCGCTGCTCAGCATCGTGCAGATGCCGCCCGGCGTGCCCGTGGCCTGCGTCGCCATCAACGGGGCGCGCAACGCAGCGATCCTCGCGGCGAAGATCCTCGACGTCTGAGGGAGCATCGAGGAGCGCGGCCGCGACGCGACGCCGGCGGCCGTCCCCGACGCGCCCTTTTGCCGATGGGCGGGAAGACTCAGGTCATGGCCCGCCACGCCTTCAGATCCATGCGGGAGCCGCCGCCGCCCGGTCCGTACTCGGCGGCCGTCGCGGTGGGGCAGCTCGTCTTCGTCTCGGCGCAGCTGCCGGTGGACGAGCGCGGCGCGGTCGTCGGCGGCTCCGCCGCCGAGCAGGCGCGCCGCGCCCTCGGCGCTCTGGGCCACCAGCTCCGCTCCACCGGGTTGTCGCTCGACACCGTCGCCAGCGTGACCGTGTACCTCGTCGACCCGGCCTACACCGCCGCCGTCGACGACGCCTTCGCCGCGTTCTTCTGCGAACCGCGCCCGGCGCGCACGCTGGTCGGTGTAGCATGGTTGCCGCGAGGCGCGCGCCTGCAGATCGAGGCCGTCGCCGTCCGCTACTAGCCTACGCAGACACGCTGACGTGCGGGGCGCAGCGGACGCACCGCACCCGAGGGAGCCTCATGCCACGCGAGAACAAGCCGCCCAGTCCCAGGACCATCTCGACGTTCATCTACTTCGCAGTGCTCGTCATCGGCGTGCTCCTCGCCTTCGTCGCCGTGCGCGCCCTGTTCGCCTGAAGACACGCCCAGAAAGGACGACTCACCATGGATAAGCAGGTCTTCGCCTCAGCAGACGCGGCCCCGGCCGTGGGACCGTATTCGCCGTGCGTCGGCGCCGGCGACCTCGTCTTCGTGTCGGGCCAGATCCCCCTTGACGCCGGCGGCAAGATCGTGGGCTACACGCCCAAAGACCAGGCCCATAGGGCGCTCGACAACATGCGCCTGACGCTGACCGCCGCCGGCCTCGGCTTGGAGAACGTGGTGAAGACCACCGTCTTCCTGCTGGACATGGACGACTTCGGCGCCGTCAACGAGGTGTACGCGGAGTACTTCAGCGAGCCGTACCCGGCGCGCTCCACGGTGCAGGTGGCGCGCCTGCCCAAGGACGTGCGCGTGGAGATCGAGGCGATCGCCGTCCGCTGAGGCCGCCCGGCGCGGCGCGCCGGCGCCATGTGAGAGAATCTCGGGCGTAACGACCACGGAGGGCACGCCATGATCGAGCGCTACACGCTTCCCGAGATGGGCGCGATCTGGACCGAAGAGGCCAAGATGCGCGCCTGGCTGGACGTCGAGATCGCCGCCGTCAAGGCGTGGCACAAGCTCGGCAAGGTGCCCCGCGAGGCCATCGCCGAGATCGAGTCCAAGGCCGACTTCGACGTCGCGCGCGTAGCCGAGATCGAGGCGACCACGAACCACGACGTCATCGCCTTCCTCACCAACGTCGCGGAGTACGTGGGGGAGTCCAGCAAGTACGTGCACTACGGGATGACCAGCAGCGACATGCTCGACACCGGGCTGGCGCTGCAGCTCAAGCGCGCGGGGGAGCTCCTCGAGCGCGACCTCGTCGCGCTGGGCGAGGTGCTCAAGCGGCGCGCCTTCGAGTTCAAAGACACCGTGCAGGTGGGGCGCACCCACGGCATCCACGCCGAGCCCATCACCTTCGGCATGAAGCTCGGCATGTGGGCCTTCGAGGTGAGCCGCCACCTCAAGCGCATGCGCATGGTCACGGTGAACGTTTCGGTCGGCAAGATCAGCGGCGCCGTGGGCGCCTACAACACCATCGACCCGCGGGTCGAAGACCTGGTCTGCGAGGAGCTCGGCCTGGGACGCGAGCCGATCAGCAACCAGGTGGTGCAGCGCGACCGCCACGCCGCCTTCCTCAGCTGCATCGCCATCATCGGCGCCAGCCTCGAGAAGTTCGCCACCGAGGTGCGGCACCTGCAGCGCACCGAGGTGCGGGAGGCCGAGGAGGCGTTCGGCAAGGGCCAGAAGGGGTCCTCGGCCATGCCCCACAAGCGCAACCCCATCCTCAGCGAGCGCATGGCCGGCTGCGCTCGCGTGCTGCGCGGCAACGCCCTCGTGGGCATGGAGAACGTGGCGCTGTGGCACGAACGCGACATCAGCCACAGCTCCGCCGAGCGCATCGTCATCCCCGACAGCTGCATCCTGCTCGACTACATGCTGCAGAAGTTCACCAAGCTGATGGACGGCCTCGTGGTGGACGAGGAGCGCATGCTGGCGAACCTGGGCCAGAGCTACCGCCTCGTCTTCAGCGGGGCGGTCCTGCTGGCCCTGATCGACAAGGGGATGCTCCGCGAGGACGCCTACCGGGTGGTGCAAGACTCGGCGATGCACGCCTGGCGCGAGGGCGTCGACTTCGGCCTGCTCATCAAGCAGAACACAGAGGCGATGGCCGTGATGAGCACCGCGGACGTCGATGCGGCCATGGACCCGGACCAGTACACGGCCGGCCGCGACGTGATCTTCGGCCGGCTACAGGAGCTGGCGTTCTGAACGCCTGATCGAGCAGTCTGATTGTCATCTCGACGACAGGCCTACACTGGATAGGACCACCCTCGGGTTCCGGCTCGGGGAGCGAAACCGCCTTCGGGCGGTTTCTGCGTTCTCGTGGAATGCTGTCGTGCCCCGTGGCCGAAGACGAAGATGCTATGTTGCGGACGCAGCCATCGCAGCGATCGAAGAAGTTCTAGGCAGAAAGGCATCCGACTCAATGAGTAGAGACTCGGCTTGCTACCAGTCGCAGCCCTACGCCCGGCTCTGGGAGCCGCGCGAGGAGGGCGGCGAGCGCTACTTCGTTGTGCGCATTCGGGAATTCCCTCGTGTCGCCGGCGATGGCGCGACGCGCCCCGAGGCGCTCGCGCATCTGCGCGAGGCATTCGACGATTTCATCACGTGGCGTCTGGAGAACGCGCTGGAGGTCCCTGCACCGGCGCGCGGCTTCATCGACCCTCACCTTCCGTAGGCAGCCGTGGAATGGTCGGAGGCTGGGAGCACGGCCGGGGAGAAGCCGTACCCGATGAGTGCTGCCCACTCGAGCCGGCGTTTCACCGAGACTATCTACACCGACAGACTCGCCGTGATCGCCGGCTGAAACCGGTCATCTGCCATGCGTTGGCCGAGGCTCCGGCCTGACCCCAAACTGCGGCGTTCGCCCTACTCGTCTTGACAAACTCCACATTGCAGTCGATGGTATGAGTGTCTCATCCACCATGTGTGGACTGAGCTACGGCGTCGCCCTCGGCGGCGCCGTCCCTATCTGTGACCCCCTCGTTCCCACTCTCGCCGGTACGTGTCACGCCGTCGGGCATGCCCCACGCAGAAGGCCGTAATCAACAGATAGTGCGTGGACGTGACGGCCATCACGACTACGTAGCTGAAGTCGTCCAAGCCGATCACCAGCGTCTTCTGTCGCGGCCGCACCTGGTCCCAGGCGCGAACTTCGGGGCGTGAGCCGGCCAATGCGTCTATCAAGGAGCGTGGCCACGCCATGCGCTCGCAGCGACGCGTATCTGGACTGCGCGTGGCCTCGTCGGTCCCCTCGGTCGCCAGGTGCCAGAAGCGCTCTTCGAGACCGTCGGGAGCAAGTCGCCGTGAGATGCCGACGTTCAGGCCGTCAAGCTGCGGCCGAGAGGTCACGAAGCCGCGTCGGAACGCTTCGTAGACGGCGTTCAGCCATGACTGCGCGTCGCCGCCAGAGTCCTCGAGCCGTATGAGGCAGGGGAGCCAGTCGGGCGGTTCTTCGCACTTCAGGCGGATCGGGAGCTCCAGTGGAAGAGATTGAGCTTGTCCTCTCGAAAGAGCGTCGTGCGCCGAAGGCTGTATCCGGAGCGCTGGCGGATGCGATCGACCAGCGCCACCTTGGCTGCGTTGCCATCGCGGCCGGTATTGGCGTAGCCCACGGCGCCGATGAGCAGATCCGCGAGCTGCACCTGCTGGACCTCGTGCGAGCCCACACCCTGCACTGTGTTGATGATCCTGCGGTCGAAGTCGTAGATGTTGTTGTAGAGCACGTCGTGGAGCTTGCGGAGCTTGCGACCGGTGCGCGTATCCTTGACGTCGATGAAGATGCGGTACTCGCTGCCCGGCGTGAGCAGGATCTTGAGCAGGTCGAAGTACATCTTGTAGTACCAAGTGTCGTGATCCTGAGCGAAGTCCTCGTGGCGTAGGCCTCGTTTGTCGGCGACCAACGCGCGCAGGTGCAGGTCGTCGTCGTCGAAGAAGTAGTCGACGACATCAAGGTAGAAGCCCAGCTTGCCAGGTGATGCCTTGGTCCACTTGAGCTCAAGCTCCGGAGACAGGCGGTGGCGTTGCCTGATCTCCCTCAGACGCACCGCGGTCTCTCGCGCCTTCGCGGCCGGGCACCAGACGGCGCCGAGCACCATGGCGTCATGGCCGTCGTTCTCAAGATGACGACTTTCGTCGCAGTAGATGTTGATGGCGGTGCTCATGCCTCTCTGTTGTGAGTCAACAGCACGCGCCCGCGCGAGTAAAGGTGGCTGATCGACCTACTTGAGCGGCCACCCGCCGTGCGCCTCGATCACGTCGTCGATCTCGCGCATGAGCGCGATGGTCTCGGCGAGCGCAGCGACGACGTACTGGTAGTGCGTGAGGTCGGCGTAGCTCAGCAGCCGGCCCTTGCGGTCCTTGAGCCACTTGGCGCAGACCTGGTAGCCGCCTACGTGGAACTCCCAGACCTCGGGCGGCACGCCCTCGAAGTTCTGCGTGGCGTTGATCCACACGCGGCCCTGCTCGGCGCCCTGCCCCGGCTCGGTGTACCGCACCTTCTCGACGCGGTTGTCGCCCGGCACCGGGTATGTGGTGACGGGCGCGAGGTCGTTGGCCTCCATGAGGTGCAGCGTCACGAGTCGCGAGCCGCGGCGGCAGAGCTCGCGGAAGAGCTCGCGGTCGGAGGTGAGGGGGATACGGGGGAAGTCCTCCCGCAGGAACTCGTCGAATCGAGCGCGGTAGCTGGGAGCGTGCAGCATGCCGAAGACGTAGTCGAACACATCCTTCGGGCCGAAAGTCTCCCCGATGTCGCCGCGCGGATCCAGGCCGTATTCGAGCCCCGTCGACTTCGCGATGGTGTGCAGGAACTCTGTGGAGAGGTTCGCATCAGTTGCCAAGCCGTCACTTGCAGCGCTGGCGAGCGCGGCTTGATGCTGGGCTTCAGTGCGTAAGTACAGCGGGAACACGAACCCGTTGTTGGACGTCCTCGGCGACATGCAGATGACCTCGGGCACCAGTCGCGTGGCCTGCACGTGGTGGAAGGCCTCACCCTTGGTCAGTCTCGAAGTCAACAATGCGAGGTTGCCACCCCCGAGGAGGTAGCGAGTGATGCGCTCGCGGCGATGCACGGCGACGTTGCGATTCCAGATGGTCCAACGCGTGTCGAACGGACGGTAGAGAATTGGGGTGACGGCCTCCCTCCACTCCGGCGACGCCAGCTCCCGCTTCGCTCTCTCATAGACCCACTGGTTCTGGGAACACAGACGGAACAGGGAACGAGCTTCCTGTTCGGACTTGGTTGCGAGGAGTCGCTCAACCTTCTCCACTGCCTGCTCTGGGGTCCAGGAGATGGCGAATGAGTCCTGCGTCGTCACGATGCCTGGGGCTGGTTTCCCGGTGACGCCAAATATGTCGGGCACCGCCCACGCAGCTTCATACTCGTCCAGATGATCGATGTTCTGAGGCACCAGAGAGTAGCGAGGTTGACGCAGTTGAAGCGGCTTCCACTCCGTGGTGCGACAATCGGTGGAACTCAGAGCCGCGTACTTCTCGCTCCGGGTCCCCCAAAGGTCATGGTGGTTGACCGTCGCCAAAGTGCCGTTGCTGGGCCCGTGCTTCACGTAGATCGAGATCGCCACACCCTGCTGAATGTCGAAGACGTTCTCGTCGGGCCTGCCATCGGGCGATGCTCCAGCTCTCTTGGCGTTTCCGTGCAGGTCGAGAACATCGATCGCGTCGAACTCGGTCAGCAGAGCCCAACGCATGCCCGCAAAGGTTGGGCTGTCCAGGTAGCTGTGGTTGGTCACGAAAGCGAGGACACCGTGGCCTGTGCGCTCCACCCGCCACTGCCCAAACCTGATGAACTTGACGTAGTCGTCGCTGAGCCACTTGAGCTGAGTGTTCCTGAGCGGTAGGCCGTCCACCTCGAAGTAACTGCCCGCACGGCCACCGGACGTCGCGTCTTCCCCATGAAGCAGCTTCGAGATCCACTCACCCGTGTTGGCCGAGTGGCCCGAGTACGGCGGATTCCCCAGGACAACCATGATCGGAAGTTCGCGCTTCACCTCGCTGGCGCGGTCGGCTTCCTCGGCCAGCCAGGTGCCGAAGAAGGTGAGCTGGCCGTGCTCGCGCTCGCGCGCCTCCTCAAGCGAGTTCGTGAGGTAGACGCGCAGGCGCTCGCTCTGCTCGATGTCGTAGCCGGTTTCCTTGAGCCGCAGTCCGAGCTTGAGGTGGGCAATGGCGTACGGCGCCATGAGGAGCTCGAAGCCGTAGAGGCGCGGCAGCAGGTGGTCGTGCACGTAGCCCGGCCACATGCCGGCGCCGTGCTTGGCGACCACCGCATCGCGGATCGTCTCG
>Ga0315281_10001772_pt1 | contig 32074 bp, 35 predicted proteins | sample YL17G07_0_MG_FD_204540 | JGI IMG/M metagenome (GOLD analysis project Ga0315281, IMG submission 204540) | Sediment microbial communities from Yellowstone Lake, YNP, Wyoming, USA - YL17G07_0 | ecosystem: Environmental > Aquatic > Freshwater > Lake > Sediment | place: USA: Wyoming | collected...
AGTATGAACCATTGCCGGCGGTGTTCGATCCGCTCCACGCGCTGCGCGAGGACGCGCCGAAGGTGCATGCGCCGGACAGCAATATCTACGCCAGCAAGATCATACGCAAGGGCGATGCCGATGCGGCGTTCGCCAGGGCGGATCACATCTTCGAGGGACAATACCGGACGCAGATGGTCGAGCACGTTCCGCTGGAGCCGCATGCGGCGATCGCGCTGTGGGATGCCAACGGCCGCGTGACCATCCATACCACGCTCGGCCGGATAAGCCTCGGGCGCGCCGACGTTGCGCGCACCTTGAAACTGCCGCTCAATCGGGTGCGTCTGGTCGCCACCATCGTCGGCGGCAATTTTGGCGGCAAGAACGAAATCACGCAGGAGCCGGTGCTCGCGCTGCTGTCGAAGAAGACCGGCCGGCCCGTCAAAGGCGTGTTTACCCGTGGCGAGGAGTTCACCTGTTCCACCACCCGCCATCCTTTCATCATGGATTACAAGACCGGCGTGTCCAAAGACGGCCGTATCGTGGCGCGCAAGGTGCGGCTGGTGGCGGATGGCGGCGCCTATTGCTCCTGGAGCGAAACCACGCTCGGCAAGGCGTGCATCCTGTCGGCCGGGCCGTATCGGATCGACAACCTGCAGATCGAAGCGTACGCGGTGTACACGAACAAAACGATGACCGGCGCCATGCGCGGGTTCGGCGCGCCGCAGGTCTGCTTCGCCTACGAATCGCAAATGGATGAAATCGCGGCGGCGCTCGGCATGGATCCGCTGGAGATCAGGCTGCTCAACGCGTTCGAGGAAGGCTCGGCGAGCCCGACGGGCCAGGTGCTGCACAGCGTGGTGCTGAAAGACACGCTGCAGAAGGCGGCCGAACGCTTCGGCTGGAAGGAGCCGCAGTCGTGAAACGGCGCGGACGCGGCATCGCCTGCATGTGGTATCCGATCGGCTTCACGGTTTCGGCCAATCCGAGCGCGGCAACGGTGAAAGTGAACGAGGACGGCACCGCCACCTTGCTCACCGGCACGGTGGAAACCGGCCAGGGCTCGCTGACCGTGCTGGCTCAGATCGCCGCGGAAGAACTCGGCATCGCCACCGACGACGTGCATGTGGTCTCGGCCGACACGGATGCGACGCCGATGGATAGCGGCGCCATCGCCAGCCGCACCACCTACGTCACCGGAAACGCCGTCCGGCTCGCGGCCGAAAAAGCCAAGCAGATATTGTACGAGGCCGCCGCGCCGCTCCTGGGCGTGAAACCGGAACAACTCGAGGCCCGCGACCGCAAGATCCAGGTCCAGGGTTTCCCGCAGCGGAACATGGCTATCGACGAAGCCGCACACCGCGCCCAGGTAGTGTTGGGTCAGCCGCCCATCGGCAGCGCCTCGTGGAACCCGCCCACCGTCGCCATGGATGCGGAGACCGGGCAGGGCAAGCCTTTCAGCACCTATGTCTATGCGACCCAGATCGCCGAAGTCGAAGTCGACGATGAAACCGGCGAGGTGGAGGTGCTGCGCATCGTCGCGGCGCACGACTGCGGCACAGCCATCAACCCGATGCTGGTCGAGGGCCAGGTCGAAGGCGGCATTTCGATGGGAATCGGTTACGCGCTGCAGGAGCAGATCCTGTTTGACGACGCCGGCCGGCAGATCAATCCGAATCTGAGCAATTACATCATGCCCACCAGCCTCGACATGCCGGAAATCGAAGTGGATATCGTCGCCAGCTACGATCCGACCGGTCCGTTCGGCGCCAAGGGCGTGGGCGAGCCGACTTCGGTGCCGACGGCTGCCGCGATACTCAACGCTATCCACGACGCCGTGGGCGTGCGCATCACCTCGCTCCCGGCGACTGCAGAGAAAGTTCTCGCCGCGATCAAGGCGAAACCGGCGCAGAGGAAGAAAGGAATAGGCGAATCAATCCGGCCGCGAAGTCTGAAGTGAGGAATAGGCGAATCAATCCGGCCGCGAAGTCTGAAGTGGCCGTCGGCGGGCCGTAATCCGGTGCTTGAACCCGCCCCGAAGCGCGCACATGCACATTATGTTACTTTCGCTCCGCTACGCACCCCCGGCGGGGGCGATGGGAGCGAGTTTAGTGGTAAATTGCCGGGCAATCAATTCCAACCGCCGCAGCAAGGCAAGTTCTGCCCCGCGCCCTGGTTGATCCGAGGCGTTGTCTTCCTTCAGTAACTCAGGCGATATCGGGAACGGGACGGTAGGTCCATTCGCGCACCGGCGGTTTTGATGCGTCGATGCCATTGCCGTCCCTCGGTGGCGCGCGCTGATTCTGTCGCACCTGACGCGGCGCACAGCGACCCAGATGTTCGAGGATTCGGCGAATGACTGTGGCGTCATCGATCAGCGCGATTACGTGCATCGGCGTGCCGCACTTGGCACATACCAAAGGATCGACCTCATAGACCTTGTGGATCAATCGCGCCCACGCCGATCGGGCGCGCGCAGCATGTACTGCGCGAGTTTCTTACGCCCTTCCGCGTCGCCGGCGCGAATCCCCATAGGCGAGCACCTGCTTCTGTTGTCGTTCGCCAGATTGACAATAGTTATCATCTGATGATAACCTATAGAGATGCCAAACCGCGATGCGAGCCTGGATGCACTTTTGCTCCTCGATGGAGAAACGTTTTTCGTCGACGAAGCAGGAAAGCATTGGGTCAAGTTCGTGGCGAAGCAGGTACCGGTGACCTTGGAACGTCCGCACGGGCTGACCTACTCGCTCACGCTGCACGATGAAAGCGGCGTGCGCGTGCTCGGCTTCGACAATGCCCACGCAATCCGCGAGGGGTCGGGACCGGGAACCCGGACGTGCATCGAGTATGACCACCGCCATGGCGGGGAAACCATCCGATTTTACGTCTATCAGGATGCCGCCACCTTGCTGGCAGATTTCTGGGAACAGGTTGAATCAATTCTTGGAGAAAAGGAGTAGGAATTCATGAAAACGCTGAAGGTCGGCATTGCCACACTTGAGCAGTACAAGGCGCGCACCATGGCTATCGCCCGCGGGGACTACGTCCCGGCCGCCAACGAGCCTAAAGTCTGGTTTCAGTCTTTGCATACCCTTTCACAGGTTCTCTCGGACAAGAACCGCACGTTGCTGACGTTGATCGCGCGAACGCAGCCGGACTCCCTCAATGAACTTGTTGAGAAAACGGGGCGGGCAAAGTCGAATCTGTCGCGGACGCTCAAGACCATGGAGAGCTATGGTTTGGTGCATTTTGAAAAAGGTCCGGGCCGCCAGCTCGCACCCCGCGTCAATTATTCCGGTGTCAAGTTGGAAATGATCTTCCAATAATGGACGGAAACCCCTTGGGAGGAAACGCTGCGCTGCGGCGATTGGGGCTGAATCCGCACCAGGCGATTCGTGATATAAGTACCTGTCAGGCTTGCGCGTGCCCGATCCGTTGACCGGCCAAGAACGACAATGGAGCAGTGCGCGCGTTGCGTCGGATATGTTCGACCCAATGAGAAGGAGGAGACATCAAATGAAGAAGCTTTTGACCTTGCTTTCGCTTGTCCTGTCAGTTCCCGGCTTTGGCACTGCCCTCGCCGCCGATCCCGGCAAGATACAGGTTGGCATCCTGCTGCCGCTCACCGGGACGTTCGCGGCGGTGGCTGAAACCCAGAGGGATGGCGCGCTGCTGGCCATCGATGTGGTCAACAAGAGGGGCGGGCTCAATATGCCCGGCGGCAAAGTCATGGTGGAAGGCGTGGTCGCCGACGACGAAGCCAAGCAGGACGTCGGCGTCCGGCGCTACCGCTACATGGTTTCCGAAGGGGTCAAAGGCGTGGGCGGCCAGACCTGGGCGCCGCTCGCCTATGCCATCAACGCCATGGTCAGCAAAGAGCCGATGCCTTATTTCCCGGTCTGTGTGATGGCCAAGGAAGCGTTCCAGAAAGGCAAGCTCGCAGATTCTACCTTCGCCACCGCATACAGCCCCTGGACCGTGGGCTACATGGCGGGCCAGGCGGCGGTCAAAACGCTGGGCAAGAAGCGCATTTTCTTCCTCGCCCGCGCCGATAGCTGGGGCTGGGACATGCGCGACGGCGCCACCGCCGCCGCCAAGGAAGGCGGCGCCGAGATCGTCGGTTATGACGAAGTCTCGTTGGGAACCAGCGACTATACGACCGTGTTGCAGAAGGTGCGCGCGGCGAAGCCGGATGTGTTCATCGCCGCGCAATTTGCCGCCGATGCGGTTGCGCTGCTGAAGCAGGTGCAGCAGATGGGCCTCAACAAGGAAATGACGATTTTCAACGCCTTCATCACCAACGTGGTGGCAAAGGGGCTGCCTCCCGAAGCCCTAGAGGGCGTCTACGCGATGCATTATTTCTACTACGACCTGGCCAGCTTCCCGGACCAGGAAGTGGCAAAGAGCGCCAAGGAATTCACCGACCTGTATCGCGCGAAATACAACCGGCCGCCGGATGCGTACGCATCGATCGCCTACATCGCGTACACGGAGATGTTCCGCGGCTTCGAGGCGGCCAAGTCCTTCGATCCGCTTAAGGTGTCTGCCGCCCTGATGGCAAATAAAGGGCAGTTCAACTCGGTCAAAGGCCCGGCCAGATGGCGCGAGGACCACGCGGCCGAATACAAGTACGCCGCCTTCCTGGTGAAGGGCAAAGGCCCCAAGGAGCAAAAGAACGAGTGGGATCTGTTTACGGTCCTCGGTTCCGTGGGCGGTGAGTCTGTGCTGCCGACCCTGAAGTCGCTCGGTTACTAAGACCGGCCTTGCCCCGGCAAATCTCCCGTATCTCCGCCCCCGTGAGCGCGTCGCGTTCACCGGGGCTGGAGCAGGGCCCGCTGTGAGCACAGACCTGCGCGCGGAAATCATCCAGGCCCAGGGGGTCACGAAACGCTTCGGCGCATTGATTGCCGTCGACCAGGTCGATTATTCGCTGCGCGAGCACGAAGTGGCCGGCATCATCGGCTCCAACGGGGCCGGCAAGACCACTTTCTTCAACCTGCTCACGGGGTATTACTCCCCCGACGCCGGAACCATCCTGCACAAGGGCGTAGACGTCACGCGCATGACGCCGCAGCAGCGGGTGGGAAGGGGGCTGATGCGCACGTTCCAGCTTACCTCCACCTTCGACAACCTCGCCGTGATCGACAACCTGGTGCTGGTTTTTTTCAGGGCGCACCGGAAATCGTCCTTGCTGAACCTGCTCCTCAATACCTGCAAGAAATACCGCAACGAAGACAAAATCGCCGTGATCCTGGAAACCTTCGATCTCGAGCGCGTGCGCGAGCGGCAGGTGAAGCATCTCAGTCTGGGTGAAAAGAGGCGTCTGGAGATCGCCATGGCGGTCCTGGCCGAGCCCGAGGTGCTGCTGCTGGATGAACCGCTGGCGGGGCTGGCCGAATCCGAGATCACCGGCGTTCTGGAGGTCCTGCGCCGGCACGTGGGCAAGCAGACCATCCTGATCGTGGAACACAAGATTTCACACGTGCAGGACTTCGTGCAGCGACTCACCGTCATGCACGAGGGCAGGATCATCGCGGACGGCGGATACGACGAATGCATGCGCCATCCCGAAGTACGCAGAAGCTACTGGCAAATCGACAGTGCCGCCGAGGGCAACGAGCATGCCGGCGCTTAGCGCGGCGAATGACGGCGAACTGCTGGCCGTCAGAGGCCTGAGCGTCTCTTACGGCGAGGCCAAGGTGCTGTTCGATATGGACCTCGCCGTGGGGCCGGGGCAGATCGTGGCCTGCGTCGGGCGCAACGGCGCCGGCAAGACCACGCTGCTCAGGAGCATCGCCGGATTTCTGAAACCGCTCGCCGGATCCATCACTTGCGGGCACGCCAGCCTGGTCGGCCGCAAGGCCTACGACATTGCGAAAATGGGGATCAAGTACGTGCCGCAGGACAAGAAAGTGTTCTCCGACCTGACGGTGAGGGAGAACCTGGAACTCGGCAGCTACGCGACCAAGGATTACGACTGGGATCCGGTCACCGGCTATTTCCCGAAGCTAAAAGGGCTCATGGAGCGCAAGGCCGGCTATCTGAGCGGCGGCGAACGCCAGATGCTGATGATAGGCAGGGCTCTGTTGGGCAGCCCGAAACTGCTGCTGATCGACGAGCCCACCGAGGGGCTGGCGCCGAGCATCGTCGCGCACCTGAAAAGCGTTTTTTCGGAATTGAGCAAGAACACGGCGCTGGTGATCGTGGAACAGAACCTGCCGCTGGTCTGCGCCATAGCCGACAAGGTATATGCGATCAAAGAGGGGCGCGTGGTGGCGGAACTTGCGGGCGCGGATTCAATCAAGCCGGACGTTTGTGAGCGTTATCTCTAGGGCGCAAGCATGGTGAACGCATTCCGCTGGTGGTGGGGAATACTGCTCGCGTTTTCGCTGCTGGCGGCGGCGCGGGTATTTCTGCCCCTGCCCTTTGTCAATGAGGTCGTGATTTTCTCGATCTACACCATGGGTTGCAGTTTCCTCCTGGGGCGCGTCGGCTTCATCTCGTTCGGGCAGCCGGCTTACCTCGCGGTAGGCGCCTATGCCACCGCGTTTTATCTGTTTTATTTCGGCACCAATCCTTATGTCGGCATCCTGCTAGGCGTGCTGGCGGGGTTCGTCGCGTCGTTCATCGTCGGCCCTTTATTCGTGCGCTTGCGCAGCGACTATTTCGCGCTGGTGAATCTGGCGCTGGCGGTGATCGTGTTCTATCTGATGCAGAAGGTCCTGGCGGACATCACGCACGGCGATAACGGGCTGTGGTTCCTGACCAACATCGCCTCCACGCCGGTGCTGGACCTCTCCCGGCCGAACCACTTTTTCGTTTTCGCCCTGCTGGTCGCGCTGGCGGTGTGGGCGTTCTACAAGTATCTCGACGACTCGATCTACGGCGCGTGCTGCCTGGCAACCAAGATCAACGAAGACAAGTTCACCTTCCTCGGCTACAGCAATTTCAGGGTCCGACTGCTCGCGTTTGTCATCGCCAATACCACCACCGCCCTGGCGGGTGCGATGTACGCCGTCTATCTCGGCTTCGTGAGCCCGGAAATGAGCAGCCCGTCGCGCGCCGCCGATCCGGTGGTGGTCACCATACTCGGCGGCGTTGGCACGCTCTACGGGCCGATCGTCGGCGCCTTCGCCTACACCGGCATGAAAGACGTGATCAGCAAGCTCATCGGCAACTGGGAACTGTTCATCGGTTTCCTCCTGGTATTCATCATGCTCGCGGGTGAAAAAGGCATCTGGGGCACGCTCGCGCCCCGGCTGGAAAAGCTGTTCTCGCGCAACAAAGCCGCGACCGGAACGGCCGACTCCGAAGAGGCGCGAACCTGATGGACGCGCAACTGCTGATTTCCGGCGTCATCTTCGGCTTGAGCATCGGCAGCATCTTTTTCCTGATGGCGATCGGGCTGTCGCTGTGCTTCGGCCTGATGCGCATTATCAGTCTCGACCAGATGCTCTATTACTCGATCGGCGCCTACATCACCTATTCCCTGAGCCTGGGCACGGGCAGCGTCTGGCTCGGCGTGCTCGGTGGATGCGTGGTCGCGGGCATCGCCGCCTTCGCCGTGGAACGGCTGATCTTCCGGCGCATCTACGAACGCGAACTCACCTTCAGCATGATCACCTCCTTCGGCATCCTGATCGGCGGCATCGGCGTGATCAAGTACTTCTGGGGCGTCGTTCCGCGTCCCGTACCGGTGCCGCTCATGACCCAGATCGACATCGTCGGCACCGAAGTCCCGGTCTACCGCCTGATCGTGGTCGCCGTCGCCTTTCTCGTTTATGCCGGCATCTGGCTGTTTCTCAACCGCAGCATCACCGGCAAGGCGATCCGCGCCGGCATCGAGGACGTGGACCACGTGGAAGGCCTCGGCATCAATGTGTCCCGGCTCTTCACCATCACCTTCATCATCGCCGGCACGCTGTCCGGGCTCGCGGGGGGGCTGCACGCGCCGCTGATCATGGTCGACCCGCAGATGGGGATCGAGGTGCTGGCATTCGTTTTCATGGTCGTCATCATCGGCGGCCTCGGCAGCATCAAGGGAACCCTGATCTCCGCCTTTATCGTCGGGCAGGTGGTTTCCATCGGCTCCTTGATTTACGCGCCTTTGGCCCAGATGGCGCCGTTCGCCGTGATGCTGCTGATTCTCCTCATCAAGCCGACCGGGCTCTACGGCGCGGCACTGGCGAAACGCTAGCCCGAGGCGGCGACCGGCGTTATTGCGATTTGGCCGCGGGCTCGCGTGTTCACTCGATCTTGATTTTGTTCTCGCGGATGAAGTCACCCCACTCCCGCGTTTCCTTCTGCACCAGCTCGGTGAAGTCCTGCGGCGATTTCGACAGCGTCACCGTCAACAGCTGGCGCGCGAGCAGCTCCTTCATCTCGGGTTTCGACAGCACCGCGGCGCTCGCGTTGAACAGTTTGTCGACGATGGGTTTCGGCGTTGTGGCGGGGACAAACAGTCCCTGCCAGGCGTTGGTGCCGATGCCGGGGTAGCCCTGCTCTCCCATGGTCGCCACCTCGGGCAGTTCAGGGACCCTGGAAGGCGCGGTGGTGGCGATGGCCTTCATCTTGCCGGCCCTGATCTGCTCGATGGTGGAGGAGACGTTGATGAACGCGAGCTGCGTTTCGTTGGTGATCAGCGAGGGGATCATCTGGCCGGCGCCCCCCTTGTAGGGTACATGGGTCATGTCGGTGCCGGCGGCCTTGAGCAGCTTCAGCATGTCCAGGTGCGTGTAGGAGCCGAGGCTCGCCGAGGCGTAATTGAACTTGCCTGGGTTCTTGCGCAACTGCTCCATCGCTTCGGCAATGGTGGCGGCGGGAAACGCCATGCTGGCGACCACCAAATGCGGGATCTCGACCAGCTTGGTGACGCCGACCAGATCGCGCGAGGGCCGCGTCTGCATCACGTTGCCAAACAGGTTTTCATTGATCGCGTTGGTGGACACGTTGCCCACGAACAGCGTGTAGCCGTCAGGCGCCGACTTGGCCGCCGCGTCCAGCGCGATGTTGCCCGAGGCTCCCGGGCGGTTCTCCACGATGAACCCTTGCCCGAGCATCTCGCCGAGCTTGTTCGCCAGGTGACGGGCGATGATGTCCGTCGCGCCGCCCGGCGCATACGGCACGATGATTTTCACCGGCCGGCTGGGATACTGGTCGGCGCTTTGCGCCGCGGCGGGCAGCGTCGAAAGCGCGAGCGCTGACCAGACAACGGTGCCCAGCGCGAACAGCGCGGCGCGCGGCGCGCGCCCAAGCCGGATATTCCGTACAGCGGCGAACTGGATCATGCTTCCTCCTCCTTGGAGCGTGCCGGGCCGGCAAATAGCGATTGTATATGCCGCTCACGGCCGTTACCATCTCGAAACTGCGCGGCGGCCGGAACAGCCGTCCGGACCCTCGGAGCAATTGCATGAATGCCAGCACGATCGCCCAACCCCATAGCGCGCACCGCGTCCGCACCATCGATACCCACGCGCACTGGTATCCGCCCGAGTGGCTGAAGCTGTTCGAACAGGACGGCGCAAGGGAGGGCGCCAGTCTGGAACGCTCCGGGGCCAAGTACACCGTGCGCACCGACCGGATCGTCAACGCCTTCGACGAGGAGTTCGTCGACCTCGACCTGCGCCTGGCCGGAATGCAACGCCAGGGCGTCGACGTCCATGCGCTGTCGCTCACGACGCCGATGGTCTACTGGGCGTCGCCCGGCTTCGGCCTCGCGCTCGCCCAGGCGTACAACGATGCGGCGAGCGCCGCGCATGTAAAACACCCGGAGCGTTTCGTCGGCCTGGCGATGGTGCCGATGCAGTCCCCGGAACTCGCGCTGAAGGAGATGGAACGCGCGGCGAAGCTGCCCGGCATGCGCGGCTTGTACCTCGCCACCAACGTGAACGGCGCCGAGCTCGACGAAAAGCGCTACTGGGACGTGTACGCGAAAGCGGAAGAACTCGGCTGGACGGTGTTTCTGCATCCGGTGGACACTATCGGTCGCGAGCGGACCGCGCGCTACTACCTGAAAAACCTGATCGGAAACCCCTACGATACCGGCGTCGCGGCCGCGCACCTGATTTTCGGCGGCGTGCTCGACGCGTTCCCGAAGCTGGAGGTGAACCTGCCGCACGCGGGTGGGACCTTCCCCTGGCTCATTGGCCGCTGGGACCACGGCACCAAAGTGCGCCCGGAACTCAAGCACATGAAACGCATGCCGAGCGAATACCTGCGCCGCTTCACCTACGACACCATCGGCCACAACGACCAGATCAACCTCAATCTCGTGCGCATGGTGGGCGCCGACCGCGTCGTGCTCGGAAGCGACTATTGCTTCGACATGGGCCTCGCCGACCCGGTCGGCACGGTGGAACATCTCAGCGGCCTGAGCGATGCCGAACGCGACTTGATACTCGGCACCACTGCGGCGAAATTGCTCGGGCTATAAGCGGGTCGGCGCACACCGCCCTCTCTCCCTTTCGTCTATTTCGGCTACTCCGCCGACATGCACTACATGGTGCTGCCGCTGCGCCCGGCCGGCACCGGGTATCTCACCGAAGAACAACTGGCGCAACTGGTGATGTGCGACAGCCTGATCGGCGTCGCGCTGATCCCGACACAACGATCAGAACAAACTTGATTACAGCACACCTCTTGCGCCGTATTTAAAGACTTTCCTTTCTCGCAACTCAGCAGCAACGCGGGTTGCCGTCCGGTTTGCGATGCCAAATGTGACAAGTATCAGGAGAATCCGAGGCTAGGAAGACATTGATGCCGCGCCGTTGACACATCATTCTGCGGACCTCGCCTCGCTCGCGATTGCCACCTTCCCCAGCCCTAGGCTATCATGGAAGCCGTCATACCGTAGATGACCGCCATGACCACTCTGGAGCTGAAACTGAATCCGCCGGACCGGCTGGCGCGCGAGGCTCAAGCTGCCGGGCTGCTCACACCCGATGCGCTGGCCCAACTACTTAAGTACGCAATCCGCCGGCGCGCCGCTGTCGATGAAGGAGATTCAGGCGGAGGTGCATGCCGTGCGCCGGGCTCGTAAGAGCCGCGCCGGCGCATGATGCTGTCTTAGGTGCGCCGGGTAATACAGCAACTGTAGCGTTCAACCATTAATCACTACCGCCTTCCCGGAGAAGAGCAAATGAAGTTATCCATCGCGACGTTCGTATTCTTGACATTGACTACATTGCCAGGTTTCTCATTTGGGGCGTCGGAGATTGTTCCCAACAATTATGAGTATGCGGGAAGTTCACCAGGTGCAGATGTTTTTCTCGAAACAATGCGTGGGTATGTTGGGACGCAGTTTTGGGTACGCAAGCCCCGCGATGGAACTGATCCAAACAAGCTATTCTGCGACAGCAAACAATCTCCGCCATTTCAGCAATATCCTCTTTCGTGTCCAGAAAAGACGTTCGGCGTTAAGGAAACGGAGCGATTCACCATTGAAGATATTATGGTTGCAGGTGTCTCCTCGTATGGATGGTTTAAGGTCCGTTTTGATTCGGGTAAGACGGCCTATCTAAGAGTTGACGAATTCAAGAAGAATCTCTACGCGGAGGGAAAGTATTCTGCCGCGGTTTATGGCATTGATTACGCCGCAGAGCGTTCCGGTTGGATTTTCACGGAAGATCCAGAAATTGTAATCCAGCGGCTCAGAACCAAGTGGTTGGACGAGAAGGAGAAAACGAGACAAGAAGAGGAGCGTTATGAGAAGCAACGCTTAGCCCGCGGCGGAGTAAGAGTAGGCATGACCAGAAAGCAAGTAGAAAACAGCAACTGGGGGAAGCCTAACTCAATTAACTCGACGATCGTCGAAAAGAAGAAGATGGAGCAATGGGTGTATGGGGACGGCAATTACCTGTACTTTGAGAATAGTCGCCTTCAAGCTATTCAAACCTCTAGGTAGATGAGCAACCAGTACTTGCGACCGGCACAATGTCCGATGACAATTGATTTCAGACTGCAACAAGTGTCTGGCCGCGTATGCCGATGATATTCGCTCGTGAGATACCGTAGGCCCGCGCCAACGCGCTCACGGTCTCGCCTTGATCTACCGTCACAAAACACAGGGCCCGCTGGGGAGTTATTAACTACCGTCACCTACAGTGCGTCGATGGAAACGCCCAAGTCACTAAGTACAATGAAGTGCCATGGATATGGGCTCAATGCAATGTCTGGCATCGTTCCGCTCGCATTGTGTTGGTTGTAGATATTCAAGTAATGTACGTCAATGAGTACATCCTTGACGTCTCGCTGTGGCACTACGAGTGTGACCGCATTTGGGTCGAGCGTCAGTTCATCAATCTGGATTCGCCACTCGCGCTCCCATGTGAAATCGATGCGGTTGTGCGGCTCGTAGCGTACATGGCGATACTTGAGGTCGTTCGGGAGCAACTCGTACTCGTCGTCCGATTGATAAATTACCGGCCGTCCGCCCTGTTGGAACAGCCACGTCTTGTCTACCATGACGCCGTATGGTTCGTAGCGGCTTCCGTGAGCACTAGGATTGGCGAGAATTGTTGAAAGTTTGCCAATAGGCGCTTCCGTAAAGCAGACGCAACGCCAGTTTCCCTTTATACATCCCGTGCCACCGCGCAATTTTCCTTCGTTTAGTATCTTGAAGAAGACCTTCGCTGCAGCGTCTCGCGAAGGGCCGCGCGTCAAATGAATGACCTTGTCGCTCAGGTCGTCGCGGATCACGGCTGGGGGTAGCAACAGTTATATTCACCAGACCGGCCGGTCAGGATTGACGAAACTCTCAGCACATGCCGATGCGCAACACCTGCTTGATTCATTGTGGGTGCTCCGAGGTTGTCTGTCGGCATATACATAAACACAATAGCGGAACGTCAGGGGTCGGGTTGGGAGTTGTACTTGATAAACGGGAACAAGAATGCCTCCAACCCGACCCCATCTGCACTCTTCACCATCTGCACCGCCCCTGGCCGCCGCTGACGGGCCGCTGCTGCGGCCCTTCTTCATCCAGTGATCTTCTGGACGGCCTGAGCGGGCATAACGATGGGGATGCCGTTGTACTCTCCGCCCAAGCTATGCAAGTGTTTGTCGCCGGAGACGATGAGATCGGCACGGGCTGCCAGCGCGCAGGCGATGACGGCATCGTCATCCGGATCGTTGGGCACGACACGGCCGATGTCATTGGGCCGGACCACCTTCGCCAGCACGCCGTACCGCTGCATCAGAAAAGCCGCATGGGTCTGCCTGGTGGTGAGCATCGCCACCCATTTCTCGCGCGAGAGCACGTCCGCCAGTTCGTCGAGCAGCGCGCTGCTGGTGTAGAGGGTGACAGTCCCTTCTTTCGCCATATCGAGCAGGTGGCGCGGATGGCTGCGCCAGAGCAGGCCCGAGAGCACGACGTTGGTATCAAGAACCAGCCGCACGCTTGCGTCTTTCCGCGCGTACGGCGTTGACCTCCGCCTGGATCTCCTCCATCGTCATGGGCGGAAAATTCGCATCGGCCAATTCATCCATCTTGTCGAAAAGCTCACCCACCGCCTTGCGGCGCAAGGCGTCGTTGAGCAGCCGTTCCAGCGCCTGCGATGTCAGCAGTCCCGCATCGCGCGCCGCCTGTGCGGTGGCATCGGGCAACTCGATCTTAATCGTTGTCATGGCCAGGCCTCCTGCGCGTTGACGCGCTGCTTGAGTTTCTCGGAATTAAAGCACGGAATTAAAGGGGCCAGGCGCGATCTGCTTTCACTATCCCAACTGCCCTTGCCTCTCTTCCCACATTGTAACGCGGGTCAGCACGCGCAATGCGATCCGCTTTCCATTGCCAAGGACGGGCAGTCTGACGGGATCGGCGAGGGTGCGCCGCCCTCAGGCGACTTGCTTCTTCGCCTTCAAGTACCAGTCGAGGATCTGCTCGCCGTTCCAGTGCAGCACCCCGGTGAATTTCGCCATATAGTCGTACACCGCCTCGAGGTACTTGATGCGGAACGGCTGGCCGCTGATATACGGGTGCAGCGCGATGGCCATCACGCGCGGCCGCTCGGCCCCCTCCTGGTACAGGCGGTCGAAGCTGTCGATGCATTTCTGCGTCCAGTAGGGCGCCTCGTGGTGCTGCACCATCATCACCGGAATGTCGTTGCATTCTACCGTGTAGGGCAGCGTGACCAGCGGCCCGTGCTGCGTGGCAATTTCGGTCGGCTCGTCGTCGTAGACCCAGTCGCCGATATACCTGATCCCGGCGGCAGCCAGATGCTCGGGCGTGTCCAGGGTCTCGGTCAAGCCCGGGCCTAGCCAGCCCAGCGGGCGCTTGCCGGTAAACTGCGCAATGGTGGCCAGCGACTTTTCGATCATGGCCGGCTGGTCGCGCTCGTTATGGATCGGCCCCTGCTCGTAGCTGTGGCCCATGAACTCCCAGCCGGCGTCCAGGCAGGCCTGTGCCACGCGCGGGTAATCGACGCACACACGCGCGTTGATCGCCAGGGTAGGGCGGATGCCCAAGCGCTGGTAGAGCGCGTGAAAGCGCCAGAAGCCGACGCGCATGCCGTACTCGTGCCAGCTCCAGTTGGGCACGTCGGGCAAGGGGCTCACGCCGGCGGGCGCGGTGAGCACCTGCCGCGCCATCGGACGGGCGATGTCCCACACCTCCAGATTGACGATGGTCCAGACGATGATGCGCCCAGCGCCCGGCAGCTTCATCACCGGCCGGTCGACGATGGCGGAATATTTCACTCGATCGCGCGGCTGCGTCATGCGCATGGCTCCTTGCTCCTGCGTGGCATTCAGGGCTCCTTAACGTCCCGGCTAACGCGCCGCCCGCTTGCGGGCGGTCGCGCTTGAACCGGCGGTTGGACGAAGCTTGGGAGCCTTCAGGTGCGCTCGTAATACCTTGTTGACAGCCGCTGAGTTCTTGAAGCGCTTGGCAACGTCGGGCTCAAGAACAACCACATTAGAGCCTTCGATAAATTGCTTGTAATACTTGCCGCGAACGGCGTGAGAAAAATCGTACTCTGGCCGCATTTCAGGTTCGGAAGCCTTCAAGGGTTTACGACTCGTATGTTTTTCGTTCATAAGTATTCGCCTCGCGGGCGTTGATAATTCGGAAATTGTCACCTTCTTCTGTGTGCGACACAACAAGTAGGCGATTGATCGAGGAATAGCCAATCGTCAGAAATCTGGATTCTTCGTAAGAATGATCCGGATCAGGAATAGTTGCAGCGAGCGGGTCACCGAAAACAGTAGCGGCTTCTCGAAACGTAACACCGTGCTTTCTTCGATTCGCGAGCTCCTTCCGTTCGTCCCATTCGAACTTCATATATGCGCCAGGGTTTGTAAATTGGCAAGTCTAATGATCGCGCCCAACCGCGGGCGCGCATGATGGTTGACCGGAGTGTGCCGCTTCTCGCCCCTCGGTTTGCGGCGCGTTGTTAGGCGGTAGCATCGTTCGGATTGACTGCGATTTCGTAATCACTGTCTGGTACGGCCTCTCCAGTGATACATGTAAAGCATGCAAGTCTCGCCTCGGCAGAGCCAATGATCCAAATCTGGGCGCCGCATTGACATCGGATATCTTTCTGGTAGGTGTCCAGAGCGTCCTTAAGTCGTGCAATTACCTCGGCGCGCTTCGCGCCCGGATTCGCGCGTAGATGCAACTCGACATAGTCCTCCAGTCCGATGGGCGTGAAACCAGTTTTCATTCTCGGCGGTCTTGGTGCTGACCGCCCGAATGTAGTCGTCAACGTGAAGCGCCTGGACGATGGGTGAACCCATTACGTCGCGTGGCGCAAGTATGCGGAAGACTAGATCGCCTCGCCGCCTGACAGGGATCCCGATCTCGTCCCAGATGCCAAGCGCGTCCGCTTGGGTGTTGAGCGACATCATCATGGTCCGCGCAACTCCTCTCGATCCCCTCTGCCATCCCGCAAGCGCTGGTATATGTCCGACCTCCTTTAGCGATTCCCGTATGGCGCCGACGTCATCGCGGAAAGCTTCTTCGAGCTCCGGGACGGGTGTGGGCAGGCCATAGTCAGACAGTAGTTCTTGCTCGAAGCCAGGTGTTCCCGGCCACCACGTTGCTCGAAACGGGCAAGGAGCATCCGCGATCCGTGCCTTGCCATTCTCAAGTTTGGACCGGGCAGCAGCGATAATCTGCTCGAACGTCACCTCAGTGCGCATCTGTCGGCTCCTCTGCAGCAACTGGCGGCCTAACGCCCGACTTCAGGCGCGCGCCGCTTGCCGCGCGTCGATTTGCAAGCCGTTCTTAGGCAGCGCGTTCTGACACGCCGCGAGTAGAAAAAAGCGTCTCCGGCGCAATATCTGCACCGTTTGGCCAACACACCGATCCGCCCGCGATGAAGAACTTTCGGAACTCTGCGCGATTTCTAAGGGGTTCAAATACTGGCCCCTTAAGCCAATGTGTGAAGTCAACGGTCTTTCGAAGACCTGTATTGAAGAGAAGCTCGATACAGTAACCCGAAACGTACTGGGCTTCGATAACTCGCGGTAAAATTGTCATGGTCTCTTACTCCAACGGCGCGATCTGGCGAAGAGGCTGAAGTGCCTTCAGCTTTTTCCAGTTCGCTCGAAGTTCATGTTCGTGAAGCCGTGCCCATTCCCGCACGAGACGTCTCGCCCGTACGGAGCGGAGTTCTCCGGCGAGGAGTTTCCCAGAGAAATCGAACGTTGCCAATTGCCCTTGGTACTCAACATGAAAATGTGGTGGTTCGTGATCGTCGAAGAACATTCGAACGATGATCCCAAAAAAAGTTGAGATTACGGGCATCGATGTATGCTATCACCGGTTCCATGCGCTGCATCACAAGAAGTCGCCCCCCCCCAAAAAGAGGGTCGTATAAGACCCCAAACACGGGGTCTGGCACGGTCAGGTTACGCTCAAGCCATTGTTTCCTCAACCAGCGTGAGCGGCATCGAGCGCACCCGGGTCGACGCCGACGCGTTCGTGCGTTACTCTTGCACGCTGCGCCCGCACCCGCTGGGCGCGAGGAGCGGAACATGGCCAAGGGACGATGCCTGTGTGGCGCGCTGACCTACGAACTGGATGGCCCGTTCAGCGCGATGATTCACTGCCACTGCTCGATGTGCCGCAAGCATCACGGCACCGGCTTCGCCACGTTCGTCGTCGCGCCGATCGCCGGCTTCCGCTGGATCTCGGGCGAAGACCGGCTGGTGCGCTATCAATCGTCGCCGAACGGGGTGCGCACCTTTTGCAGCGTGTGCGGCTCCGCCGGTCCCACGGCCATGCCCGAACATGGCGTGGTCGCCGCGCCCGCGGCGAGCCTCGAAGGCGAGCTCGGCATCAAACCCCAGAGCCATATTTTCGTCGGCTCCAAGGCGCCCTGGGACGCCATCACCGACGCTTTGCCGCAGCACGAGGCCTACCCGCCGGGGTTCGGCGCGGAAGGTGTGCCTCGCCCGACCGTGACGCCGCGCGCAGGGATCACCGAGGGCAGCTGCCTGTGCGGCGGCATCGGCTTCGAGATCACCGGTGCGCCGGTGCGCATGATGAACTGCCACTGCAGCCGCTGCCGCCTCGGCCGCGCCGCGGCGCACGCCACGAATGTCTTCTACCAGCTCGATCAGTTCCGCTGGCTGCGCGGCGCGTCGCTCGTGACTGAATACAAGGTGCCCGATGCGCGCTTCCACACAGCGGCCTTCTGCTCGCGCTGTGGCGGCAAGGTGCCCAGGCCATCGCCCGAACGGGGTATCGTCGCGGTTCCGGCGGGATCGCTCGACACGGACCCCGGCATGCGAGCGCAGGCGCACATTTTCGTCGCGGACAAGGCGCCATGGTTCGACATCACGGGGCCGATGCCGCAGTTCGCACAGATGCCGCCGGCTTAGGAAACCCCGCCCGTCTGCCCGGAATCAAACGCCGAGCGCGCCCCGCCCCGCATTCTCAACCCTTTGCAAGCTGCATCAACCTTGAGGAAAGGAAAAGGCAATGCCAGCCAGTCAAGTCGGAATGGTCGGTCTTGGAATCATGGGATCGGCGATGTCGGCCAATCTCGTCAAGGCCGGATTTTCGGTCATTGGATACGACACTGTCGCCGCCCGCCGGAAGGCGCTTGTGAGCGCGGGCGGGCGGCCTGCCCGAAGCGCGAAAGACATCGCCAGGCGCGCACCGTTGATCATCACCTCGCTGCCCTCCGCCCTAGCGCTGGCCGAGGTCAGCGCGCAGCTCGCCGCGGCCGGGCACGCGGGCCAGATCGTCATCGAAACCAGCACCCTGCCGATCGAGGTCAAGCAAGCGGCGAAGAAACGCCTTGCCCTCCGCGGGATCACATTGCTCGACTGCCCCTTGAGTGGCACGGGCGCGCAGGCGCGAACCAGGGACCTTGTCGTCCTGGCGAGCGGCGAGCGCAGCGCTTACCGCAAATGCATTCCGGTGTTCGAAGGGTTCGCCCGGGCCCATTATCTGATCGGTCCGTTCGGCGATGGCTCGAAGATGAAATTCATCGCCAACCTTCTGGTTGCGATACATAACGTGGCTGCGGCCGAAGCCATGGTCCTGGGGATAAAATCGGGACTCGATCCGGCGCAGGTGCTCAAGGTGATTTCCAATGGCGCCGGGACTTCGCGCATGCTGGAAGTGCGAGGCCCGATGATGGTCAAGGGAGACTATTCCGATGCCACGATGAAAGTCGCGATCTGGCAGAAAGACATGAAAATCATCGGCGAGTACGCGCGTTCGATCGACTGTCCCACGCCGCTGTTCCTGGCGAGCGCGCCGTTCTACACGGCGGCCATGGCCATGGGCCGCGGAAACGAGGACACCGGCTCGGTGTGCGCGGTGCTGGAGGAAATGGCCCGCACGGGGCGCCGGCCGGCGCCCCGTAGAAGCAAAGCATAGCAAATCACGATTTGTGCCACAGTAGCGCGAGTGTTCTAATGGCAGCCGTGCGTGCGCGCCCCGCCTTTTTGACCAAGGAACGAGGGCCGGCCAACGACAGGTTGTGAACAATCCAGAGGAGCTTGCCCTTATGAGACAAATCGGTGTGGCCATTGTCGGGACCGGATGGTGCGGCGGCATCCGCGCCGAAACCTGCGCCGCGAGTGCGCTGGTCAAGAGCCTGCATCTGGCTGAAATACGGGCGGAACGGCTGGCCGAGATCGCCAAAGCGACCCGCGCCCGCACTGCCACCGGCGACTATCGCGAGCTGCTGCAGATCGAGGAAATCGAGGCGGTGTACGTCTCGGCGACGCCGGAGACGACGCATTACCCGATGGCCCGCGATTTCCTCGCGGCCGGCAAGCACGTGTTCCTCGAGAAGCCGATTGCGCTGGAACTCGCGCAGGCCGACGAACTCGTTGCCCTTGCGCGCAGGAACGGCCTCAAGTTCACCATCGGCTACTCGCAACGGTTCAACCCCAAGTTCGCCTATGTCAGGAAATCCATACGCGAGGGCACGATCGGCCGGCCGGTGAGCGCGCTGGTGAGCCGGCATATCACGCGCAGCCTGGGCAAGAAGATCAGCGGGCGCATCAAACTCTCGCCCGCCGCAATGGAGTCGACGCATGACCTCGATTTCGTGCTCTGGTGCCTGGAACCGGCGAAGCCGGTCCGCGTGTACTCCCAGGCCAACTACGGCGTGATGCAGGAAACAACGGGCGCGCCTATCGCCGACACCCAGTGGATCACCGTCACCATGGATAGCGGCATGTCCTTCGTCGTCGGTGGCGGATGGACGCTGCCGCCAGGGTATCCGAATTTTTCGACCACCTGGATCGAGATGATCGGGACCGAGGGCGCGGTCATGGTCGACGACAGTCACCGCGACGTGGTGCTCAACACGATGCAGAAGGGCATGGTGCTGCCGATGTCGACCATGCCCGGCGAGGCGGTGGAGCATACCTACGCCGGACCGATGGCCGCCGAAACGCTGCATTTCCTCGAGGCTGTCGTCCACGATCGGCCGGTGATGGTGACCCCGGAGCATGCGCGCATGGTGATGGAGGTCTATATCGCGGCCGACCTGTCGGCCGAGCGCAATGAGCCGGTGTCGCTGCCGCTGGCGGCGGTGAAGCCAGCGCGCGCCGCGGCTTAAGGAAACCGAATGGCAAAGAAAAATCCAAAGCGCATCGGCCTCGCGATCATCGGCGCCGGACGTGTCGGCCTGTTTCGCGGCGAAGTCGCGGCGCGTCATCCGATGGTCGACTTTATCGGCCTTGCGGACATCAAACCGGATCGGCTCAAGCTCGTAGCAGAAAAGGTCGGCGCCGATTTCGTGACTGCCGATTACCGGGAACTGCTGGCGCGGCCGGAAGTCACCGCGGTGGTCGTCGCCACCGACGAACATCTGCATGTCGCTCCTATCCTGGCCGCGGCGGAGCGCGGACTGCCGCTGTTCATCGAAAAACCCCTGGCGACCGAGCTTGCCGACTCGGAACGGGTATTCAAGGCGATCCAGCAATCCGGCGTGGACGCGGTCGTGGGCTATACGCAGCGGTTCCGCCGGCGCTGGCTCGCGGCGAAGGAGAAGGTCCGAACCGGCCAGTTGGGCGATGTGACCATGGTGACCTCCCGCGCCTTCATGAACCGGCTCGTAGCCTTGGACAACTATAAACGGACGGACGATCCGACGCGAATTTCGCCGATGGTAATCTCCGGCACGCACGCGCTGGACATCGTCATGTGGATGATGGAGGCCAAGCGGCCGGTGGAGATCTATGCGCGGTCCGTGGACAAGGCGCTCGGCCCCCTTTGCCGAGGCATCGACGGCACGGCCGGCCTGATCACGTTCGACGATGGAAGCATGTACCACGCCTCCATTTCCTGGGCGCTGCCGGTCATCTGGCCCGGCGCCGTCTACAGCCTTGACGTCGGCATCGTCGGCACCGAGGGCGTGCTTACGATCGACGACACTCACCGCGATATCGTGCTCGCGACCACCATCTCCCAGTCGGAAGGCTACGCACCGGACGCGAACCGGCGCGTCGATTTCCTCGGCAGCTATCCTCCGGGAGACATCGCTTTCGGGGAACTGCGAGGTCCGATGCGCGAAGAGACTGAACAATGGCTCAACCGCGTGGCTATGGATCTCCCCACGCAGCACGCGACGGCGGCCGAAGCACACAACCGGCTGATGCTGACCAAGGCCTTCGACCTGTCGGCGCGACGCAAGAAACCGGTGGCCCTGCCGATCACGCCGGAAGACGAGGCCGCCTGACACGTTTCAGTCTGTTAGGGGCTCTAAGACACGATGTAAACAACAGGCAGAAATAGGAGGATCCTCATGACCCTGATTCGGACTTTTGCAGTATTCGTAATGTCCATGGCGTCAGTGATGACGCCGGCGCTTATCGGCGGAATCAGCCCCGCGCAAGCGCAGACGGCGTCCGGTTATCCGCAGAAGCCGGTGCACATGATCATCCCATTTGCGCCGGGCGGCGCCTCGGATTTCGCGGGCCGCATCATTTCTCCGCGCCTCGGCGAGGCGCTGGGACAGCAGATCGTCATCGAAAACCGCGCCGGCGCCTCGGGCAATATCGGCATGGAGGCCGCCGCCAAGGCGAGCGCCGACGGCTATACGATCTACCTCGGCAACATCGGCACCATCTCGATAAATCCGGCCGTATTTGCCAGCCTGCCGGTCCATCCTGCCAAGGACTTCATACCGGTTTCGCTGGTTGCCGAGCTCCCGAGCATCCTGGTCGCACATCCGAGTTTGTCCGCGAATACGGTCGGCGAATTCGTGGCTTTGGCGAAATCGAAGCCCGGCGATCTCAATTTTGCCTCGCCGGGGTCGAGCACCCTGAACCGCCTGGAGATGGAGCAACTCATCAGGGCAGCAGGCTTGAAATTGGTTCACGTGCCTTACAAAGGGGGCGCCGGTCCGGCGGTCACCGGACTCCTGGGCGGTGAAACGCAGCTGATGTTCGTGACCCTGTCCTCGGCGATCAACTTCGTCAAGGCGGGGAGGCTGAAGGCTTTCGCCGTCACCTCGCCCAAACGGATCGAGGCGCTGCCGCAGGTGCCGACCATGGTCGAGGCCGGCTACCCGGAATTTGTAACCAGTTCCTGGCAGGGCGTGTTCGTGCCGGCCGGCACGCCGCGCGCGGTGGTGGCGAAGCTTCACGAAACCTTGGTCAAGGTCTTGGCCATGCCGGAGGTGAAGGAGCGATTTGCTGGTGGCGGCGTGACGGCGACGGCCAGCAAGACCCCGGAAGATTTCGCGGCGTATGTCACGGCTGAGTCCGAGCGCTGGGGCAAGGTGGCCAGGGAGTCCGGCGCCACAATCGATTAGAAAGCTATAATATTGCGAACAAATAAGCACCGCTAAACTGGAGACAAAGATGGCGAATGTCGGCATGGTGGGATTGGACTGGCAGGAACGAGTCAACTGGGACCGGCTGCGCAAATACCGGCTCGAGCGCGCGAGAGAGAGGATGAAGGCCCACGGGCTGGGCGCGATGCTGCTCATGTACGACGAAAACGTGCGTTACGTGACCAGCACCCTTACGCCGGGCTGGAACCGGCTCAAGCCGGGTTTGCGCTACGCGCTGCTGTGCGGCGACGATGCGCCCGTGCTGTTCGAACAAGGCGACATCGGTCTGCATATCCAGAAACATTCGCCGTGGATCCCGAAGGAAAACATCCGCTATTCCTACGCATGGATCAAGGGCGCCGCCGGCCCTGCCTCGCTGTCGCAGGTAACGAAGTTCACCAACGCCATCAAGCAGGAGATGAAGAAGCGCGGCGTGGAAGGCATGAAACTCGGGGTTGATTTCGTCGACATCAACATGATTCAGATCTTCAAGGACGCGAAGATCGAGTGGACCGACGGCATGACGCCGATGATGGAAGCGCGCGCGGTCAAGAACCAGGACGAGCACGAATGCATGCGCCAGGTCGGCGCCATCGGCGATGCCGCGCATTGGGAGTTCATGAAGTTCCTGAAACCCGGGCTCACCGAGAACCAGCTCACGGCGCACATCATGGAATTTCTCTACAACATCCCCGGCATGGAAGATGTCGAGGACGTAATCGTCTCGTCGGGGCTCAACACCTGGCCCAACTGGCGCAACTTCTCCGACCGCATCATCAAACCGGGCGACATGGTTTTCATGGACCTGGCGGCGCTCACCTGGAACGGTTACAAGTCGTGCTACTACCGTACCTACATGGTCGGCCGGGAACCAAACCAGGAGCAGAAGGACTATTACGCGACGGCACTCAAGTGGCTCTACGACTCGATCAAGGCGGTCAAGGTCGGCGCCACGACCCGCGACATTGCGATGCAGTGGCCCTCTGCCAAGGAAGCCTGGGGTTACGAGGAAGAAGACGAGGCCGCAGCCAACCTGTGGGGCCATGGCCTCGGGCTCGCCCAGTACGACCAGCCGGTGATCTCGCGCATCTGGTCGCTCGACCATCCGATCGAGATCAAGGAAGGCATGGTGTTCGCGCTGGAGACGCAGCACGGCAAGCCGCACCAGTGGGGCGTGCGCATCGAAGAAATGCTGATCGTGCACAAAGACAGCATCGAGATCGTGTCCAACTTCCCGGTCGAGCAGATTACCGTGGTGGACCCGATGCCCGGCTACTCCGATTACGCCAAGTTGCCCGGCAGGTAGGCGGTCCGGGTTGAACACGCGCGCGGCCTCGCGTGGAAACGCGGGGCCGCGGCTTTTGCGCCACTGACTGATCCCATGCAAGCACTGATCGTCCCGCTGTCCGCGCCTGAGGCCACCGACGCCTATCGTTTCGGCCCGAAGGCGGCAAATCTCGCCACGCTCGGCCAAGCAGGCCTGCCCATCCCCGACGGTTTCTGCCTCGACGCCCGGGCCTATCGCATCCAGCTTGCTGCGCTGGGGCTGGAACACGCCGCACGCAACATCAACTCTCCGCAACCGGGCAAAGCGCGGCGTGCCGCGCTCGACATGAAACTCGGCCTGCTCGACCGGCCCATCACGCCGGAAGTGCTCGAGCCGCTGCTAGCCGCGCGGCGAAACCTGTTAGAGGCCACCGGCGGCGAGCCCATCGTGGTGCGCTCCTCCGCGCTGGTCGAGGACCGCTTCGGTTCCAGCTTCGCCGGCCAGTTCGAAAGCTACCTCGAACTGGAAAGCGAAACCGATTTCCTGACGGCCGTGCGCTCATGCTGGGCGGCGCTCTGGTCGACCCGCGTGCTGCGCTATATGGCGACCCACGACGCGAGCCCCGCGGAGACGGCGATGGCGGTCCTGGTCCAGCCGCTCGTGCCGGCGCGCGTCTCCGGCGGCGGATTGAGCCAGAGCGCCAACGGCGACATGGTCCTCAACGCGACCTGGGGATTGGGCTCGGCGATCGCACAGGGCGAGGTCGTGCCCGAGCGCATCGTACTCACGCGCGAGGGCAAACATCACGATACCGCTCTTGGCCGCAAATACCACCGCGTCGGGTGCACGCACGACGGGCGGCCGCTGTTGCCGCGCGCGCTGTTCTCCCAACCCTGCCTGAGCAAAGCACAGGCGGTCGAACTTGGCCAGATCCTGCGCAAAGTCGAGGCTGTCATGGGCATGCCCGTCGAAATCGAGTGGGCGCTCGACCACCGGGGATTCAAGCTGCTGCAAGGCCGGCCGCTGCATCTGGAGCCTACACCGGTACCCGACGAGATCTGGCTGCGTCACCCGGCGCTCAACGGCCAGCCCGCCGGCGTCGGCTGGAGTTCGGGTCGTGCCTGCGTGGTGAACTGCGAATGCGAGCTCTCTCGCGTCGGCCCGGGTGACATTCTGGTGACGAAGGTCGCCGGACCCGCGCTCTCCCAGATCCTGCAGCAGGTGGCCGGCGTGGTCGCGGAACTCGGCGGCAGCACCTCGCATCTGGCCTCTCTTGCCCGCGAGCGCGGCATACCGATGGTGCTGGGCGTGCTCGATGCGACCATGCGCATCCCCGACGGCGCGCAGGTCGCCGTGGATGGCGTCGCCGGCGTCGTGCGCTGGATGCGTTAGCAGGTCCGAGTCGATATGAGCCGTCCGCGCATATTCATCACCCAGCCCGTGGCACAGAGCGCCATCGAGCGGTTGCAGGCCGTGGCCGAGGTGGACTTCAATCCGGATTCGGTCCACATCCCGACCAAAGATGAGATGCTCGCGGCCGTGCGTCAACACGACATTCTGTTCTGCCTCCTCCAGGACCGCGTCGACGCGGAGGTGATTGCGGCCAATCCCGATCTCAGGATGATCGCCTCGATGAAAATCACGCCATCGGATATCGATGTGGCCGAGGCGACGTCCCGGCGCGTTCCCGTGACGGTGATTCCACCGATCGTGACCGAGGCAACAGCCGACATTCATTTCGCGCTGCTGCTGGCCGTCGCGCGGCGCCTGGTGGAAGGCGACCGGCTGGTACGCTCGGGGGTATTCCCCGGTTCGCAGTCTTCCCACCTGGAAGGGGCGGGCGTGTGGGGCAAGACCATCGGCCTCATCGGCGGCGGCGGGCGCATCGGCCGCGCGGTCGCGCGCCGCGCGCTCGGCTTTTCGATGCGGGTCCTGTACTGGACCCCGCGCCGCAAACCGGAAAGCGAGGAACGCGAAGCCGGCTTGAGCTACGTGCCGTTCGACCAACTGCTGGCACAGTCCGACTTCGTATCGATGCATGCGCCGCTCACTGCCGAGACGCACCATCTGATGGGCGCACGCGAGTTCGGACTGATGCAGCCGACGGCCTTTTTCGTCAACACGGCGCGCGGCGCCGTCGTGGATGAGGCGGCGCTTGCCGGCGTGCTCGCCGAGCGGCGCATTGCCGGCGCCGGGCTTGATGTGTTCGAACACGAACCGAAGGTGGATGCGGCGCTGCTCGCCATGCCGAACGTCGTCCTCACGCCCCATCTCGGGAGCGCGGTCAGGGAACTCAGGGAATCGATGGCCCACGTCGTGGTGGACAACATCCTCGCGGTACTGGAGGGCAAGAGGCCGCCCAACTGCTGGAACACGGAAATCTATTCCGTGGCGAGTTGAGAGTCCAGCGGGTCGGTGAGAGCCTCGGCGTTCGGATCTTCGCAGTTGACGTCTTCCAACCCGGAGCCGGCGCTTACGATTGGTCGGTTTCGACCCGTTGCTGCCATTGACGCTTACCGTGATCGAATGACAGGTTCCAGCGGCAATGCGGACCCTCCCGAAATGGAGTGCAACAATCCACTGATGGAGAACTTTTGGGAACACGCACGAATCCGCTTTCTGCGGCAATGGTCGAAGGCGAAGTTTGAGAACCTCTTACCCACCTTTCGTACGCGCCGTGCCAAAACGCTTTCGACGCACTTTCAACGATAGCGTGGGTCTTTGCAGTTGCTTGAATCTGAGAACGTCGCTGGCTCGCGCTCTTTGCCCCATATCTTTCTGCCAGCTCGCTGGTGATTCTTCTGAAAGTGATCATTTCGTTCTTCAAAGTACCGATTGATCGCTCCTTTGGCAGCGTCAATCGACGGATAGTCGCTGCTATGAATGATCGCACGTGACATTCCGCTAAAGACCGACTCGATTACGTTGAGGAACTGAGCCCCGGATGGCAAAGGCGCAGTTTCGACGATAACTCCGCCGCTTGTGGCGACATTTGCATTGTGTTCCTCGATTCTCTGGTTCAACCGCTTGGCGATGTGCCATGATGCAGCATCCCAAGAGAGATATATCTTTCGCCGATCGGCGTACTTGCCGATCAGAACGTCCATCATCTTGATCATTTCATCTGTGTTCTTCTTGTCGCTGTAAAAGCAGGTGATCTGGTTACTGAAAAGTTCGAGCGCCGCAGTTAGAATTAGGCTACCGCGCGACTTTTGCCATTGTGGGACAACCGATTGCTCGCCAGGAGCGGCGAGTTTGCGCCCGCCGTACATCTTTACGGCGAATGGGCCGTATTCGTCGATCGAGAAGAACGCTTCGTCTGATTGCAGATTTGCAAGAATGGAGTGAATGCGATCGAGCTTTTCGGAGTAGGTAGGGTCCGTGGATGTCAGCACAACGCGTGCCTTTCGCCAGTGGTACCCCGCGGCCCGTGTGATGCTTCTGATGACGTCGGGACACGCCTGCTGCCCATTCTCGCCAATAACTTTCCTAAGCAATGGCATCGTCCAGGTGGTTCGGTTAATGCCATAGTTACTCGGCGGTTCGTGAAGAACCTTGAAAATTACAGCCTTGAGTGTTTCGTCATCACGTTTTCTCGTCGAACACTGTCTTGGCGCAAAGAGAGCTTGGCTCCCTCCTTTCGCAAAGTTCCGCTTGTATGCGCCGTAGGTGCCAATTGAAATTCCCAAGAAGGCACAGATCGTGTTGATTGGTATGCCAAGGTGACATGCCAAGGTCGAAAGTGACTTATTTCGATCCGATAAACGCCCCGTGTAAAGGCGATCGAGCAAAACGTCCAATTCTGGCAAGTCACTGATTTGATGCTGCAGATCTTCCGAGCTAATCTGCTTCTGAAGCACGGCGAGCATCCACCCAAACCCATCGAATGATCCGCCCCCGTTTGCGCGGATAGTATGCACGTAGTCCTTGACTATTGTGAGTCCGCCATCGAAGCCGTCCTCGCGCAGCAGCCGGTGGATCTGCTGTGCGCTGTATGGGTACATCTCCAGTAGGAGCAACACCCGATCCTTGAACGGATCAAGCCGGCTGCTTCGCGGCGTATGTCGCCGGGCACGGTACTGGGAACATTTCGCCCATTTCGCCACCGTTTGCGCATTCAAGCCAAGAGTGCGGGCGGTCTGCACAAGAGTCAGTTGCTGCCGCTCACGGCAGTCTACGATCTCGCAGTAGGTCTCATAATTGATCATGGGGCTCGTCTCAAAGCGGCGCGTTGCCTCGATTCATGGGCGGCATCCGAGAATAACATTCCTTGAATTCACCTTGCAGCTATCTGTATCAACAGATGATATAATACGCCATGCGTGAAGATCCTGGGATCGAAACCCTGATTGACCTCCACGGCCAGATCGTCGATCAGGACGAAGGTTATTGGGTCAAAATTGAAGCTTGGAGAGTCGATTCGACTGCGGAAATTCCTCACGGAATTCGCTACGCATTGACGCTACATGAACCTTATGGGAAGAGAATCCTTGGGTACGACAACTCGCACTCAGTGAAGCCGAAAAAGTTCAAGTACGCCGGGCGGAAGCTTGCTTTTGATCACAAACATCGGCATGTCAGCGACAAAGGCGTTCCATACGAATTTCGAAATGCACAGCAACTCCTGGTGGATTTCTTCGATGAAGTCGATCGAGTGCTGAAGGAGGTAAAGCAGAAATGAAAGCCATCGTGATCGGCATCATGCCGCAGAACAAGATTCGGGAGCGAATCTTGTCGATCGCTCGCGGAGAGTACAAGCCCAAGCCAACTGATCCGAAGATCTGGTTCACGTCGATGCGTTCACTTGCCGAAGTTTTAAGCGACGAAAATCGTGCTTTGCTGAAGATCATACAGGATACCAAGCCGCAGTCTATTTCTTCATTGGCCGAGGCGACAGGACGCAAGCCGGGCAACCTTTCTCGGACGCTCAATACCATGTCAAATTATGGCATCGTCGAGATGAAGCGGGAGCGGAATCATGTGCGTCCGATAGCGAAGGCCACCGATTTTCGGATCGTGGCGTAGTGTGCAACGGTGGCGGAGTTAGCATCTCACCAAACCATGCACTAATAACTGAATGACCGAAACTGGGCGGGAACCTATCGATCGATAGGCCGGCCTTGCATATGAGAATGGCAGCAACTGGACGTTGTGAACGGCTGCTTATGGAAGTAAACCTGCCGCTCGGCAGCCTGATTTCGTGGCGTATTGAGCATCTCTTGCCGGCCGCAAACAGCCAAGCAGAAGACCGAAAGGTTGTGTGCCGAGTTTCTTGCTCTTGTGGGGTAGGCAACTGCTTGGGCAGCGTTTCAATTCTCGCAGGCAAATCGGCCGGAGAACCAATGGGGACGGGCTGCTCCGAGGATTCTGCGTGACGCCGATCGCGCCGTCGCCTGTTGTCAGTTCGGCCAGGATGAGCGGGGGAAGGACCGCGCGTGCATTGCCACTGGCCGCCGCATCGCTAGGTTTGCTTCTTGGGCGCAATAGGCCCGCGCATCTTGCCCGTTTCGCACATCTGCCCGAAGTGTTCCGCGATCTCGGTCATTTCCTCCAGCGCCAGCAGCTTTTGCCGCAGGCTGAGCGCACGCCATCGGCACAACTGCGCGCGGCGGCTGCCCTCCCAGCTTGTCAGGCTCCAGTCAATATCGTCCGGGATCTGGCTCATGCGGTTTTGCATCCTCCAATATCCAACGCAAGCGCTGAATGTCATCCAGATCGCGCACCTTCGCCTGGGCGAACGCGTGCACAATGGCTTCGAAGCTGACGAGTTTCATGCGCCGCTACCCTCGCGCGCGACCGGATCCGCGGGCAACCCCAATTCGCGGCGCAGCATCTGCGTGATTCCCAGGTCGAGCGGCGGCGTTTTCTTTTGCGCGTCACGCTCCATCTGCGCGATCAGCGCCTCGACCGCCTCGCGCCCGTCCGTGTCGCGCACTGCCTGGCGCGGCGTACGCTTCCCCAATATCGGCAACTCGGTGTCGAGCCAGCCGGTGTAATGGCCAAGCAGCATCTCGCGCAGTTTCTCGCGCACTTCGGGCAGTTGCATCAGTTCCTCGTCCTCGCTTCGCTTCGCCGGTTTCGGGGATTGTCGTGCGCGCTCGAGCACGGACTCGCTCGACTCCGGCTTGCTCACGCGAAATTCGGCGTTGGCCCCAAGCAGGCGCTCAACTAGGCTACGCGCCCGCGCGGCACGCTCCACCGAGTTGACTTCGACCCGCAATTGCCCGCCTTTCAGCTCCAGCCGCGCGAGCGTGGTGTTATCCCAGTTCTTGTGCATGGCATTGCCCGCGCGCATCCAGGTCCATTCGGCTTCGAGCAATTTGCCGTCGGTGGCGCGGCGCTCCCCATCGGACACGATGGACCCGTCCTCGCCTAACTGCGCGGCATCGAACGCCGCCGCGGCCGCCTGGGCATGGGCAATGCTGAACACCAGCTTATGCAAAACCAGCGCTTCGCCGTCCGTGTTCTGCAACTTGGGCAGTTGCGGATTCAGCCGGCGCTCGGCGAAATCAAGATACAAACCGATCAATTCGATGTCCCATGCCTTGAGCAGCGCCGCATCCCTGAGTTCCGTTTCCTCGCGCATGGCCTTACGCAATTCGATGATCGCCGGCTTGTCCCCCGGCTCGATGACGACCTGCCCAAAACCATCCAGCAGCGACAAGCCGTCGATCTCCACGACCTGCGCGAACACGATGTCTCCGCGCCGAGCGCTTTGCGACCCGCTAATTTCGCTGACGAAGCGCTCACGCTCGAGGATCAAATCGCGCAGCAGGAAACCGCGACCCGGTTCGACTTGCGCAACTTCGTGAAAGCTGAAGGCCGCCGCCTGGCAAGCTTCGAGGTAGCGCACCAGCAGCGGATCGAGATTTCGTCGGCGGCGCGCGAGGAACTCGCCCGAGACCGTGGCCCCGCGCGAAGCAAGCTCGGGAAAGCGCGTGCTTTCGGCAGCAGGAGACCATTGGTGGAAAAACCAGGGGATGAACACCGGCATATGCGGCGATTTCGGATCGAAGGCGGCGTCTTCCTCCGGCGAGAATTTCGCCCACGCCTCGGCGAAGCACTCGCGTCCCGGATACTTGTCGACGAAGCGCAGCAGATCTTCGGTAAGATTCTTGATCGCGGCGCGCACACGGCGGTGCAAGGTCTGTTGCGGCGTCTCCGCGGCGGCGGGTTCAGCCCGCAGGCAACAGTGTTTGAATTTCTTCCCGCTACCGCAGGGACAAAGCTGGTTTCGGCCGGGGCCCATGAGGATTTGTCCGAATGAAGATCACGCCCTGAATCGAACGCAGGATCACGCCATCATAGAGAAGCATGGGTCGTGCGGCAAGCTCGGCTATGGAAGAACGCCTCACCGCGGGGTGAAACCGGGTGAGCGCGCAATCGCTGTCGACGAATATCTCGGCTGGGCGGCCGAACCGGCGCCGGGCATCACTATTGAAATTGAGTAGGTCTTGGTACGGGAGAACGTATTGAAACGGGCGTTCGATTGCCACATTCATCGTGTCAGGGCGCAAGAAATTGCCCTGATCCGGATTTCTCGACCCGAATTTATTGTGCTCAGACGAGGATCAGAAAACGCGCAGCATCATCGGTCGACAGATTTGTCACGTCACCGGCATGCCCTCGCATCAATTGCTCAATAGTTTCGGTAGAACAATTGCCGCGTCTGATCCACACCACCTTAGGCGGCGCACCCAGGTACACGCTGCGCTCGTGGAAATCGGAATCCTTCGATACGATGATGAAGCCATTGGCGCGAGCGTATTCCCATACGGCCGCGTCGTCGGCCCTGTCCAGCCCACTATCCTGAACGTGCGCCGATTCGGGAAAAACGTCCGCCAGGCGGCTTGCAAGAAACGGGGAGAGGTTCTGGTCGAACAGCAGCTTCACGCCTAGCTAGGCTACGAGCTGGCTACGTTCGCGATCAGCTGCGTAAGCGAGGCACGCCTGAATGTCCTCGCGCGTCAGGTATGGGAAATCACGCAGCACGTCCTCGACGCTCATGCCCGACGCAAGGTAATCGAGCACGTCGTAGACCGTAATGCGCATCCCGCGAATGCAAGGTTTGCCGCCGCGTTTGCCCGGCTCGATACTGATGATGTCGCGATAATTCATGGAAGCGCTCCCCAAGGCCGCCGATCAGCTATCCACAATTATAGCCGTGGAAGATCAGAAAATCCTGAGAATCCGCGGAATCCGGGCCAGAACAACCCCGATATGCCGCGTACAGCAACACGTCGGCCTCGGTGCATCCCATGCGGCTGTCACGTTCGCCTGGTCTTCGCCAGGATTTCCTGGTCCTCCAAATCGGCGGATAGCGAGAGCGCCTTGGTCAAGTCGATCCGGCTGCGCCCTAATGAATACGCCGGTTGCCTCTTCCCCAGCACGTGCTTCAGGTACTGCCCGGTGTAGCTCGCCGGGTTCTCGGCCACGTCCTCGGGCGTGCCCTGGGCGATGATGCGGCCGCCGCCATCGCCGCCCTCGGGGCCGAGGTCGATGACCCAGTCGGCGGTCTTGATTACATCGAGGTTGTGCTCGATCACCACCACGCTGTTGCCGTGGTCGCGCAGCCGGTGCA
>Ga0315281_10001773_pt1 | contig 32053 bp, 26 predicted proteins | sample YL17G07_0_MG_FD_204540 | JGI IMG/M metagenome (GOLD analysis project Ga0315281, IMG submission 204540) | Sediment microbial communities from Yellowstone Lake, YNP, Wyoming, USA - YL17G07_0 | ecosystem: Environmental > Aquatic > Freshwater > Lake > Sediment | place: USA: Wyoming | collected...
TGGGCTCAAGGAATTGGCCTATTTCGCCAACCTGTTCTACAACTACCTGGAGTCCTATTGGGTCGCGTTCCGGTCCATCAAATACCTCCAGAAAAAACCCCGGAATGAGCGGGAATTTCTGAAACGGATCCAATCCATCGGCCAGAAACTCTATAAACTGGGAGAAGTGGAGCGCTCCGAATCCTTGTCCGAAGTTACCTTCCAAAACTCCCTCAAGCTTTTCGGCGAGAAGGGCATCGTCGTCAAGAAGACCACCGAAGGCAAGAAACAGGCCACCTTCAGCCGCCCCACCGACGAAGACGCCAAGGAGTTCTACGGCCGACAACTGGCGAGGTTTTTAAGGAGATAGGCGGCGAGGGTCACGGGATGTAGGGGCGGGGTCACCCCGCCCTTCTTGCGTTCAGCTGCCTCTCCCAAATTTTCTACACCACTGGCGGGTTGAGCCGGAGTTCCACCGGCTCAACCCGCCGAAAATTGTTTAAGCGAGGTAAAGGACAATGAAGATATGTTTTTCAGGTTTCGACCTTCCCGAAGGGAAGGTGAAATATCAGGATAATAAGGTAATGACCCTGGAGCAGAAATGCCAGACCCAAAAAGTCACCCCCTTCTACGTGGAATTCCTGAAAAATGATTTCGCCCACGGCGATGGCATTATCATCGCCCGGGACCGGCTCCTGGACCTGGTAATCCTGGATCTGGAGAAACTGGAAAACCGGCGGGAGCGGGCCACCGACGCCCAAGAGAAAGAGCTTTTGGACAAGTGTCTGGATTATCTGGAAAAAGAGATTCCCCTGTGTGACGTGGACTTCACCGACGAAGAACTGGCCCTCCTGCGGGGTCTGGCCCCGGCGAGCCTGAAACCCACGGTGATCGAAGAGCAGCAGCCCCAGATTAATGAAATCATTAAAAAAGTTTTGCGAAAGTCGGACATCGTCTTCTTCTACACTGCCGACCGAAAAGAAGTGCGGTCCTGGCCCGTCCGTAAAGACTCGGACATTGTCACCTGCGCCGGCAAGATCCACTCGGACCTGGCACGGGGTTTCATTAAAGCCGATGTGGTAAATTACCAGGATTTCATCCAGGTGCACAACATGCAGGAAGCCCGCTCCCGGGGGCTGGTGAAGCTGGTGGACCGGGATTATGCCATCCGGGAAGGCGACATCATCGAGATCCGCTTTAATATCTAAGTGGCGCCGCTGCCCCAGATTTTTTAGCCGACCTGCTGTTTTTGCTTGCTTTTAAAAAAATACTTGTTAAATTTATCTAAGCATGTCGGACTGAGTCGGGTCATACTGGCCCAAAGTTTAAAAAAATCGGAAAGGGATGCTAATGAATCCCTGGCCGATTTTTTTTTTGGTCTGACATCTCTCACGGTCCTGCTCCAGAAGCAGGAAGTGGTTTCAAAATATTTAGGAGGTTCCTCATCAATGAAGGAAAGAGGTAAGGTTAAGTGGTTTAATGACTCTAAGGGATTTGGTTTTATCTCCCGGGAAAATGGTCCTGATGTCTTTGTGCATCATAGCGCCATCCAGGGCGACGGCTTTCGTTCCCTCGAGGAAGATCAGGCCGTGGAGTTTGAAGTAGTCCAGGGCAACAAAGGGCTGGCCGCCCAAAACGTCGTCAAGCTCTAGAAGCCTTAAAGCTTCGACTTCAGGACTTCGGAGGGCTTGAGCCCTCCGGGGTCCGGCAATGCCGGGCCCTAATGGAGGTGACATCTTGGCACGAAACCGTTATGGCTGGAATAAGCGCGCCAAGGAGCTGGCCAGAAAGCAAAAGAGCGAGGAAAAGCTGAAACGACGCCAGAACAAATCCGCGGCGGGAGCCTCGGAAGAGATAGCCGAACGGGCTGAGGAGGGTGAGAGCGAAACTCTCCCCTTATCCGAGACCTGACGAGCACCCCTAAGCGAGGGAAAAATGAGCATGAAATTGTTTGTCGGCAATCTGCCCCACGAGATGACTGAGGAGCAGTTGCAGGAACTGTTTTCCGAGGCCGGCCACGTGGCATCCTCTAAGATCATCATGGACCGCCAGACCGGCCAACCCCGGGGCTTTGCTTTTGTGGAGATGGAGACCAAACTGGAAGGCCAGAAGGCCATCTCCATGATCAATGGGCGGACCGTCAGCGGCCGGGCCCTGGCAGTCAATGAAGCCAGACCCCAGCAGAAAGGCTCTTTTGGCGGCCGCGGTCGCGCTTACCGCTAAAAAAATAAAACCTCTCGGCCCTCTGCAAAAATAGGGGCCGACTTAAGAAAGTTTGACGGAGGTATGCGCCGGGACTTTTGACTCGGCTCATACCTTTTTTTGTTAGGGGCACCTCGGACCATAGGGCGCATCAGGTGCGCCGTCTTCCTTGGCGGCTGCTGTCTTACCTTTCCTTCAGCCAAAGCCCCAAAGTTCCCCTCCCCTGGTGGGAGGGGTTAGTGGAGGAGGAAATATAGGCTAGAGTTCCGGTTACGCAGACGTCCACGCCAGGGTTAACCCCGAACACGGCAGGCCGTGCCCCTACACTACCACAATCGCCATCTTCCTTTGAATCGTAGTGTGGCGTCTCGGGAATGCCTTGCATAGGTCAAGTGCCTTTCCCCTCCCCCTTGAGGACTATCCCCCAGCCCCTCCCATCAAGGGAGGGGAGTTTTAAGACTCCGATAAAGACCCTGATCTTAATGAAAGGTATTTACGAGACACGACTTCATTGGGGCTGGGAGGCTGAGGCTGACGCCTCAGCTTCCCCGGTCGACCATTACGGGGTTGGAGAAGGGGGTTTGTGGGAAGGATTGTAAGTGGTCTCCGGCCCCTGGCCCCCTCCCCCAAATTCCACCCCTCCAAACGGCAGCAGCACTTCGTCGATAGCCCGGTTCAGCAGTTCCAGGTAAATCTCGGCGTCGTACGGCGCCAGGCTGTCCAGGAAAGGGGCGGCTTGGACCCGAGTTTCTTTGGGACCCCGCTTTTCCAGGTGCACGTAACGCACTTTTTCCCCGGGGTCCAAATGGATGCCGGCGTTTTCAAGCTGCCGGGCCGCCAGCGCCGTGGGCGTATCCACCCGGTATTCCGCCACCGGCTGGGAAAGCACCCGGGTGATCACCAGCTCCTGCGGGCTCAGGTCCCCCTCCCGGAGACGCTGGCGGTAGCCTTCCGCCAGGTCCTCCAGTTCGGGCCTGAGCCCGGCCAACTCGGCCGGAGTGGCCGCTTCCGCCATTTTCGCCAGCAACGCCTCCTGGGCCCGGCGCACCAGGGGCGGGGTGTCCCGGCGGCGGCAAAATAGCCCCCGCACCTTCAGGCTCCCGTCCCGGAAGACCCCGAAGTAACGGGTGGCCACCGGCCGCCTGGGGTCCTGCCGGGAGGCCAGAAACACGATCCAGCGGTACACCCCTTCCAGGGCCAGTTTCACCCCGGTGGCCCCGGAAATCTTCCGGCACAACTCCTCCAGTTCGGCTTCCGTCGCCCCCGGCTTCTGCACCCAGAGGCAGTCCGTCAGGCCGTGGAGCACGCGGAACCCCGCGGCTTCCCCCATCTCTTTGGCAGTGAGCAGCTTATCCCGCCCATACGCGGTCACCGCTTCGTGAGCTTCGATGCGCCCGAACCGGGCGTTCTTGTACCCCAGATACCCGAAACAGGTGACCAGCATCCACTTCAAGGCATTCTGCCGCTCTTTGTAATGCACCGCCTCCTCCGGCGGCGCCTCCTTGGCCCGGGCCTTTAAACGCTCCCGCAAAACCAGGATCGGCCTCAATGTCCTCGGCACCAACCCCTCCCGCCGCCGGCAGAGATGATAACAGGCCTCGGGAACGAGAGTTGAGGGGAGGGCCGGGGGAGCGCAGGTCCACTTACAATCTCCCCTCAAACTCCCCTCCCAACCCCCTTTATGGGGGCCGGCAAAGGCTGGGCCTGCGGCCCAGACTTTGCCGGCTAAACTTAAACCACCCTTAAGGGGTTGGGGGAGGGGGTGTGGGGGAGGATTGTAAGTGGGTCTATGACCCCTGGGCCCCTCCCCCACAAACTGCCCTGCTGCGCCTGGGGCGCAGCACGCACAATTCACCGTCTCCGGCGAAATATTATGAATCGTCATGATGGTGGGGTACATGGAGGCGAAGTCCACTTCGGCCACGTTGAAGTGCACTCCCGGCGGCGGCATGAAGGTGAGGCCGCCTTTATCGATGACCAGCAGTTCGGCCGCGCTCTTGAAGCGTTCGGGTTCGCCTTTGCGCCAGGGGATGAGGATGCCGTCGGCCACGGCCCGGGCCAGCTGCATGGAGGTGATGAGGGTCCCCGGGCTGGTGCGCGCCGCCTGTTGCAGGGGCATCTGGCCCAGGCGGGCGATCTGCGCCAGGCCCGCCAGGCCCGCCTCCCGGAAGAAGAAGGAATTGCGCCGGTCCACGTGCCAGCGGCCGAAAAACGGCGCGGTGGGGCCCTGGTAGATGATCTGGCCGTAGGAAAAATAGCTGCGCCCGCCCTTGAACCGGCGGGGCACGGGTTCGCTCTCCCGGTCCAGGGGCAAGGCCACCCCATGCTCCTGGCTCCAATGCCACAGGGGTGGGATGATTTCTTCATCCCCCCAGTCGCTTAATACCAGGTCGGGGTTGACGCGTCGTAGCCAGCGGGCCGTCTCCGCCACCAGGCCGGCTTGGTCGGCCGCCTCCAACTCCAGGGTCTGGCCCTCAACGCCCACCGCCACCCCGTTGCCCGCGCCCAGGGGAATGAGGGGGTCTCGGGTAAGGCCCAGGGTCAGGGTGGTCAGGGGCGGGAGGCTGAACTCCAGGGCAAACTGGTCTTCCCGGGGCGCCAGGGCTGCGAGCCTGCCTCCCTGCACCTCCAGGTCGTACCAGGCGCAGGGCCAGATTTTCCGGGTGTAGAGGTAGTAGGCCGCCAGGTCCAGGTCGCAGTTGTAGCAGGCCAGGTCGCCGGCGTTGAGGGCCCCCAGCCAGGCCCGGAGGCGGGGGAGACTACGGTAAGACCTGAGCTCCAGGGCCGTCACCGGAATTTCATTGCCGGTCCACAGATCCAGACCCCGGGCCGGATAGGCCCGGCCCACCCAACCCCGACCGCGCGCGGCCCGTACCAGGGAGCGCAGCCGCGCCTCCGGGCCGCCCAGATAGAGGCGGTAGGTAAAACCGTCCTCCACCCGCAACCGCCACCCTTCCCCGGTAATGAACCACAACACCATGCGGTCCCGGAGAGGATACAGATCAAACAGCCAGCCGGTGGTTTTCATAGGCGTTTGGGTGAAAATTTTTGGGGGAGGGGCCAGGGGCCGGTGGCCCCTGCCCCTCCCCCAAAACCCCCTCCCCACCCCCTTAAGTTATTTGGCCGGGGCAGGCGGGCCTGAAAGCCCGCCTGCCCCCGGCCTCTAAATCCCGCCATTTAAAAGGGGTAGGGGATTTTCGAAAACGACGGAGCAGTATCCGATAGCCCCGCAGTGTAGGGGCACGGCTTGCCGTGCCCTGAAGCCTTGGCCCTGGCGGCACAGGCGTCCCGCCTGTGCCGCTGTGGCAAACAATCCATGGGCTGTCAGGAAGGAGGGAAATGTGGCACAGCCGCCCCCGGCCGTTCCTGCTCCGGAAATTGCCATCAGATGAATAAAATCAGGTGGCACCGGCTTTCCAGCCGGTGCAGGCGCAAGTTATTTTTCTTCCTTCCGCTGGAGGCGCTCTTCCAGCGCGCTGATGGCCTTTTCATGCTCCAGCAGCATGGACAGCAGCATGGTCTCCAGGGGCCAGGGCTGGGAGGCGTACACCCCGGCCTGGAGATGCAGCCGGACCAACTCGAAGAGCCGGTCGAAATGCGCCTGGTCCTCACGCCGCAGCGCCCGGCGAAACTTCTGCCAACGGCTGCGCTCCTCCTCCCACACATGACTGTAAGGTAAAACCGTCCGTCCCATGGTGTTGCTCCGGGAGTGCGTTGGGGGGTACGGGGCGCAGACCCCTACCCTCCCCTAAAGCCCCTCCCCTAACCCCCCCTCCACAACCTCTGAAATTCCTCTTTGGTCGGTGAAGGCAAGCAAAGCCCCGCGCCTTCCCGGCCGGCATAGGGTGTTTCTTTTTATAGGGCACGGCTCGCCGTGCCCTTACGTCCCGCCAATTTCCGTAGGGGCGCACCCAGTGTGCGCCCGTTCCGTCTTTGCTGTAGGGGCGGGGTCACCCCGCCCCTACGCTCCTGGCACAGGCGGGACGCCTGTGCCACCAGACCCCTTACAGGGGGTTGGGAGGGGAGTTTGAGGGGAGGGCGGGGGAGCCTAGTACAAAAAACTCCCCCGGCCCTCCCCTCAATTTTTCACTCCCCCTTCCCTTCACCCTAGCATCAGCAGGAGCAGCGCGGTTATCATGATCAGCGCCCCGGTTCCCAGGAATTTGGTGATTTCCAGGAGATAGGTCATGGCGTCCTCCGGCAGGGTCAGGGCTTGCCGCCATTGCTTCATCCGGGCCGGAAATTGCGGCCCGGGCTGCAGATATCGGCATTCAGGTAAAATTGCGTCCACTGCAAAGGTCTCCTCTCGGAAGGCGTGCGGGGGAAGGGCCTTCCCCTCCACCCTGAACCTTGGGCACGGCCCGCCGTGCCCCTCCGTCCCGCCAATTTTCCCAGGGGCGCACCCATGTGTGCGCCAGTTGCGCCTTTTGCTCTAGGGGCGGGTCACCCCGCCCCTACGTCCAGTTCAAATGAAAATCCAGGGACCGGCGTTCCCGGGGTGGCAAGCTATCCTTACTCCCCACCTCCACCAGGTAGTCCAGCACCGGCCGCAGCATCTTCCCGAAGTGGCGGTTAGTGGCCCCCCTGGGCAGATAAGGCTGAATCAGCAGGAGGGGGTTTTGGGCCTTGACCGCGGCCAGGATGGCCGTCATTTTCGCAAAGAGGCGGCGTCTTTCCGCCAGGGGCACCTGTTCGTCGTAAAACAGGCTCACCGGCCCCAGGACCAGCACCAGTTGGCCTGGTTCCAGCCGCCGGGTCAGTTCCTCCTCCAGGAAGCGCACCAGTTGGTGGGAGGTGAAGGCCCGGGCCACCTGGACCCGGGCCAGGGTGTCCTGGGGGGCCAGTCCCGCGGCCCGGGCCTCCCGGACCAGCCGGTAGGGGTCGAAGGCTCCGGCCGCGTCCACCACCACCACCTTCGCCCCCCGGACCACCCCCCAGGCGGCGGCCGCCGCGGCCAGGGGCCTGAGGTGCTCGCCCCACAGCAAGGCTCCCCGTCCCGCCTGCAAGGGTTCCAGGGCAGTGCGCCAAAAATAGGGGATTAAACCGCCCGGCATTTCTTCGTCCGCCTTCGGGCAACGCCCGATTCCCCCTCACCCTAACCCTCTCCCCCAGCAGGGGAGAGGGTGGAACAGGCGGGGGCGGCCGGCCCCGCCTGCTCCAGCCCTCCCTGTAAGGGGTTGGGGGAGGGAGTTTGAGGGAGGGGGCAGGGGCCACCGGCCCCTGGCCCCCTCCCTCAAATCTATCCCCGCCTACCCTCCCCTACCTCTCCAGGGAGCGGTACACGCCCACCACTTTTCCCAGGATCTGCAGTTCCGCCGCTTCTTCGGGGGAGAAGCGCAAGGGGGTGAAATCCGGGTTGTCGCCCTTGAGGACCAGGCCCCCGGCCTCCTCGTACACCCGCTTCAGGGTGGCTTCGCCATCCACCAGCACCACGGCGATCTCCCCCCGGGCCACCCGGGACTGCACCCGCACCATCACCAGGTCGCTGGGCCGGATCAGGGGCGCCATACTCTCCCCGTTGACCCTGAGAAGAAAGCTTTCTTCCCCCCGGACCCAGGAGCGGGGCAGTGGCAGGGTGTCCTCCACGTTTTCCGCGGCCAGCAGGGGCTGCCCGGCGGCAATGCGGCCCAGGATGGGCACCTCCACCACCTGGCCCGGGGTGCGGGGAAAAAGCGTCAGTCCCCGGGAGCGGCCCGGCTCCCGGTGCAGGTAGCCTTTGCGCTTCAACGCAGCCAGGTGATCGGCCGCGGCCCGGGGCTGAATGCCGAAATGGGCCGCCACCTCCCGCACCGTGGGGGGATAACCCTGGCTCCCGCAGAATTCCTCCACAAAGGCCAACACCAGCCGCTGTCTTTCCGTCAAAGGCTTCATGGCATTCATGGGCACAATATAGTATACAAATGTATACTTGTCAAGAGGATAGTTGTGGAAGTTGAGGGGAGGGCTGGGGGAGCCGCGCTCCCCCAAACTCCCCTCTATACCCAGTAGTACCCGGCAAGGATTTTGCACCGCCGGTTTGACTAGAACAGGTAAAATGTACCCGCAGGCTTTACCGTTAGAGTCCACCCGTTAAGGGCGGTACACTAATCGCCCCTTTTACCTTGCAGTTAAATGTAGGGGCGTGATTTATCACGCCTCTACAAATGAACTTTCTATCTAAGCCACCCAAGCAGAGCTTGGGCCGCAAATGTCGTTAAAATGAGCCAAGCAAGAAATTAACTCAAGTGCGCTCCCGATCTGGATCTTGGGAACGAGAAACAAAGGGCCTGGTAAGGCGGGGGACCTGCGGTCCCAGCCCTTACCAGGCCCAAAACTTAAGGGATTGGGGGAGGGGTTTGGGGAGGGGGCATCTCGCGGCTTGGGGCGAGGGGGCCATTAAAAACGTCACTATATTTTAGAAATCAGCTACTCAGCATGGGAACCAGGAGAAAGGGGACGTCCAGGCACAGTCTGCACGCGCCTTATGACGGCCAACCGGCGCCTCAGAAATGGATTTGATTTTTAAAATAGGTATGATTAATATTATAATCGATTTGTTTTTAGCCATTAAAGAACCATAGCCGGCGTCACCCTCTGACCCATCCCCACCTTCGTGCTCTTTGCCGGTTTGTTACCTTGGATAATCGAAGTTCCGCCTTTTGCCGGATAGGGCCATGGCTACCAAAGAGAAAAACAGAGAGGAATGTCTTCTCTTGGAGTTGGAAGATCTGCGGCGCCGGCTGGCAGAAGCGGAAGAGACCCTGAGGGCGATGCGCACGGGCGAGGTCGATGCCCCGGTGGTCTCCGGCCCGGGCGGTATAGCCATGCTGGCCGAAGAGAAGTTGTCCCGGGCGGTATTGGAGCAGGCTGAGCAGCCCATTATCGTCTGCGACGAGCACGGCCGGATCGTCCGGGCCAGCCGCAATACCCGCCTCCTCTGCGGGAAAGACCCCGTCCAGCTATCTTTTGATGCCGCCCTGCCCCTGCGCCTCCAGTCTGACGGCGAAAAGGAGGCTATCCCCCCCTTTCAGATTGCCCAGGTGCTCCAGGGAAAAGTCTTCCACGAAGCGGAGGCCAGCTATCTCCGCCGGGATGGCCAGGTCCTGAGTCTCCTCCTCAATGCCAGGCCCCTGTTGGGGGTTGATAATGAGGTCCTGGGCGCGGTAGTGGCCCTTACCGACATTACCGCCCGCCGGCAGGCCGACCGGGAGCGCCAGGAGATGCTGGAAGAGCTGCAGCAAGCCAATGTGGCGTTGCAAAGCCAGGCTGAGGAGCTGCAAATCCAGACAGAGGAGATGCACAGCCAGGCCCAGGAGCTGCATTGCGGGATCGAGGATCTGGCCGCTTTGACCGAGAAACTCGAAACCCAGGGGAAATTCCTGGAAGCGGTTCTCGAACAAATGCCCGGCGGGGTGCTCATTGCCGCGGCTCCATCCGGAAAATTGATCCTGGGAAACCGCCAGGTGGAAGAAATCTGGCGCCATCCTTGCCTGGCCGCCGCCGACAATCGGGAATGCTGCCGATTTCAGGGTTTTCATGCCGATGGGCGTCCCTACCAGCCGGAGGAATGGCCCCTGGCCCGGTCCATCAATCACGGGGAGGTGGTCAGTGACCAGGAGATCTTCTTAATCCGGGGGGACGGCAGTCCCGGGGTGATAAGCGTCAGCTCCGCCCCGATCCGCAACCGCGAGGGCTGCATCGTCGCCGGGGTGGCCACTTCCTTTGACATCACCGCTCGCAAGCTGGCTGAGGAAGCCTTGCGGGATAGTGAGGAGCGGTACCGGTTGCTGGTGGAAAGCTCCCCCGAGGCCATTGCGGTGCATACCGATGGGCGCTTCGTCTTTTTGAATCCGGCGGGCGCCAAACTCTTTGGGGCCCAAAGAGCGCAGGAGCTTATCGGCAAATCCGTCATTGATTTTGTCCATCCTGACTTCCGGAAGATCGGGGAACAAAGGCTGATCCAGGTTCCAAAGCAGGGCAAGCCGTCTGCGTTCCGGGAATTGCAGATTCTCAGATTGGATAGGCAGGCGGCGAAGGTCGAAACCAGGGCCCAGAGAATTAATTATCAGGGAATGCCCTCAGTCCAGGTCCTGATCCGGGACATCACGGAACGCACGCGGGCCGAGGCGGCCCTGCGGGAAAGCGAAGCCCGGTTCCGGACTATCTTTGAGGGGGCGCCCATCGGCATCGTCCTGGCCGATGTCTCGGGGCGGCTGCTGGCGGTCAACAGCGCCCTCGAGAACATGCTCGGTTACCGGGCCGAAGAACTGACTCACAGATCCTTTGAAGAAATCACCCATCCGGAAGACCTCGGGAAGAACCTGGCATTATTTAAGGAAATGCTGGCCGGGAAAAGAAGCCACTACTTCCTGGAGAAGCGCTACCTGCACAAAGACGGGCACGTAGTCTGGGCCAACCTGGCGGTTTCTTTGGGTGGAGGGGCTGACGGCAGCCCCCAGTTCTGCATCGGCATGGTGGAAGACATCGCGGCCCGGAAAGCCGCCGAGGCCGCCCTGGAACGGGCCCGGGAAGAGTTGGAGAAACGCGTCAAGGAGCGCACCGCCGCCCTGGAGTCGGCCTACGACCAATTGCTCCGGGAGGTGGCGGAGCGCCGCCAGGCCGAGAAATTTTCCCATGACCTGTTCCTGAGCCCCCTGATCGGCTTTTACCTTGCCCAGGAGAGAAAATTCCGGCTGGTCAACCCCGGCTTTGCACACATTACCGGCTTTTCCCGGGAGGAACTCAAGGGCCGAGACTGCCTGGACCTGGTGCATCCCGAAGACCGGGGCCATGTCCGGGAAAACGCGGTGCAGATGTTGAAAGGCGCCGGCTCCCCCTCTTACGAATATCGCACCGTTACCAAGAGCGGCGAGGTCAGATGGATCATGGAGACCGTGGCCTCCTCCCAATACCGGGGCAAAAGGGCCACCCTGGGCCACTTCATGGACATCACGGCCCGTCGACAGGCCGAGGAGGCCTTGAAAGAGTCGGAACAACGGCTGAGGTTCCTGACCTCCCAGTTGCTGACCGCCCAGGAGCGGGAACGGAAGCGAATTTCCAAGGATTTGCACGACGACCTGGGCCAATCCTTGATGGTGCTGAAAATGCAAGTGCGGGGAGTGGAACGGCAGTTGGCCTCGAACCTGCCGGGGGCCCTGGAAGAGTGCGCCCAAACGCTGAAATATATCGACGAAATCATCGAGAACGTTCGCCGCCTGTCCCGGGACTTGAGCCCGGCCTTACTCGAGGACCTGGGCCTGTCCCTGGCCTTGAGACGCCTCTTCGATGAATTCGTCCGGTATCATGGCGTCAGCATCTCCCTTAACATGGACGATCTAACCGGGGTCTATTTACATGAAGAGGAGATCATCATTTACCGGATCTTCCAGGAGTTGCTCACCAATATTGCCAAGCATGCCGGGGCCACCGAAGTGGCGGTGGCCGTTAAGAAAAAAAGACAGGCGGTTTCGTTTCAAGTGGCGGATAACGGCCAGGGGTTTGATTGGCAACGGTTACAGGCCCGGGACGCCGCGGAACGGGGCCTGGGGCTGGCGGCCATGGATGAACGGGTGCGCATGCTGGGCGGCGAACTCGCCATCTCAAGCCGGCCTGGCAAAGGGACCCGCATTGTCTTTACCATTCCCCTGAAACAACGCCAGGCCGGAATTTAAACGATTCTCCTCCTGGCGCCGATATGAATTGTAGAGATCCCGGGAAACTGCGCCCGGCTTAAGAATGTAAAGAAAATTTTTTCCCTAAATATATTTTGGCCGAGAAATAGGCATTTTTACCTATTGTCTCTGAAATATTTTCATCATAGGCTTCACATCATCAAAGGATTTGGCAGCCGCGAAGCGGCCTTCCAGGTCGCAGGGTTTTTGCCTTTGGGGAGATTTCCCCGGGGGGGGTTCCAGATAATTTTTGCTGACGGATGTGCCGGCCAACCGACGCCCCCGGGGCCGCGGACCTTACCGGTGGCCCATGGGCGTCTGAGAAAAGATTTATCCTTGCTTTAAGAACCTGATTATGGCCCCGTACCGTATCGTGCTGGCGGACGACCACGTCCTGGTGCGCCAGGGAATCAAGAGAATCATCCAGGAAGACGTCAACCTGGCCGTCACCGGTGAGGCGGGCGATGGCCTGGAGCTTTTGGATCTTTTAAAAAACGGCGTCCCGGACCTGGTAATCCTCGACATCTCCATGCCCAAGCTCCGCGGCCTGGAAGCCACCAAGAGAATTAAAGAAAACCATCCCGGAGTCAAGGTCTTAATCCTGACCATGCACAAGGACAAGGAGTTCTTCCGCAAGGCCATGTCCAACGGGGCCGACGGCTACCTGCTCAAAGAAGACGCGGACGTGGCCCTCCATGCCGCCATCCGGACCATCCGGACCGGCGGGACCTTCGTATCTCCGTTGTTGACCTCTTGATGCCCCCCACCGGCTGTTCCCTCACCGACCTGCATCAATCCAAATATTAAAATCGACACCCACATCCCCAGACAGGTTTCTTTCTATTCGTAGCCTTGACGAGAAATTTATGGTGAACTACCGTGATGAAGGCTGAAAAACGTTTTTTTTGTCATCCTGAACGAAGTGAAGGATCTAGAACTCCTTGATATAACTAGATTCTTCACTTCGCTCAGAATGACCATGGGAAGAATTCGGCAGTTTTAAACAGCCTGCCAGTGTCACGTTTCAGGAAATGCCTTCCATTAATAAACGGCTTATTCCCTCCCCTTGAGGGGGAAGGCTAGGAAGGGGCGTTGTTTTATATGTCATTCCCTGAACTTATCACCCTTCCCCCACCCCACTACCCGGTCAAAACAACCCGCCGACGGGGGCGGAGAAGGTTGGGGTGGGGAGGCAGGGTTTGGCCGCGACGCCACCTCTGCCTTCTTAAAGCCCCGGTTGTTGCGCCTGGATTCCCGGGCGCGTCCCGCCGCCGCCCGAAAAGTGATTGACAAGGACCCCAGGATTTATTAATTAATCGTAATAGCCAACCACAGCTCAGGAGGACGATATGGCTGAACCTATACAGGTTAGCGACGCTAACTTCGAGCAGGAAATCCTGAAATCCGATCTGCCGGCCATGGTGGATTTCTGGGCCGCCTGGTGCGGGCCGTGCCGGGCCATCGCCCCGGTCGTGGAAGAGCTGGCCCGGGATTATGAGGGCAAGGTCAAAGTGGCCAAGATGAATGTGGATGAAAATGCCAAGACTCCCGCCAAATATGGCATCCGGGCCATCCCCACCTTGATAATCTTTAAAGGTGGCCAGGTGGTGGAACAGATCACCGGCGCGGTCTCTCGCTCTTTGATTGAGAATGCCCTGAAAAAAGCCCTTTAAGCCAGGGGCCTGCATGACTGCCTGGAATTGGGACTACGACTTAATCATTATCGGCGGTGGGCCTGCCGGACTCACCGCCGGTATCTACGCCGGCCGCGCTCGCCTCAAAACCCTGCTCATCGAAAAGCTCATCCACGGCGGCCAGATGATGACCACTGATCTGGTGGAAAATTATCCCGGCTTCCCCGAGGGCATCTCCGGGTTCGAACTGAGCGATCGTATGCGCAAGCAGGCCGAGCGCTTCGGCCTGGAGTTTCAGACCGGCGAAGTCCTGGAAATTAAGCCCGGTTCACCCAGGCACACGCTCATCCTGGAAGGCCGCGAACTCACTGCCGGGGCCCTCATTATCGCCACCGGGGCGCATTACAAGCGCCTGGGGGTGCCTGGAGAAAGCGAACTCACCGGCAAGGGGGTGAGTTTTTGCGCCACCTGTGACGGCGCCCTGTACCGGGACCAGGAAATCGCCATGGTGGGCGGCGGCGACAACGCCCTCACTGAGACCATCTTTCTGAGCCGGTTTGCCAAAACCATTCATTTGATCCATCGCCGGGACCAGTTCCGGGCCGCCAAATACCTCCAGGAGCAAATCCTGGAGCTGGAAAAAGTGAAAATTTATTTGGACACGGTGGTGGAGGAGGTTAAAGGGGACGCCAACGTCGAAGCCCTGGTGCTTAAAAACGTCAAGACCGGCAAGCTTTCCACCCTGCCGCTGGCCGGGGTCTTCATCGCCATCGGCATGGTCCCCAACACCGCCTGGCTCAAGGACCTCCTCCCCCAGGACGAATGGGGGTTTATCTTCGCCAATGTTATCATGGCCACTGCTATCCCGGGCATCTTTGCCGCGGGCGACGTCCGTTCGAAGCTGGAGCGGCAGATCACCACTGCCGTGGGTGACGGCACCGTGGCCGCCATCGCCGCGGAACGATATTTGGAAGACCTCAAGCGGGAGGGAAAGTCATGAATAAGAAAAGCCTTTGCAAAATTCTCCTGCCCCTGGTCCTGGCCGCCTTCACTTGCAGCTGCAGCATGATCTCAGGTTGGTTCGGCGGCGGCAAGAAGGACAAAGATAAGGCCCCGGAGGTCCTGGCTCAGGAAGGCATCAAGGATCTCAAAAAGAAAAATTACGCCGACGCCATCGATACCTTTGAAAAGCTGCGGGACCGGTTCCCATACAGCGAACAGGCCATGCTGGCCCAAATCAAAGTGGCCGACGCCTATTTCTACAATAAGAAATACGACGAAGCCCTGCAAGCTTATAAAGACTTCGAGAAGTTGCATCCCACCAATAGGGCGGTGCCTTATTGCGTCTATCGCCAGGGCCTCTGTTACTATCGGCAACGTTCCACCATCGATCGGGACCAGACCTTTACTACCAAGGCCATGGCGGAATTCCGCCGGTTGAAGCAGAAATACCCGGACTGCGAATATGTCCCCAAGGCTGATAAATTCATTGTTCGTTGCCGCAAGGACCTGGGGGAGCACGAGCTTTACGTGGCGGACTTTTACTTCAAAACCAAGCGTTACAAGGCGGCTTTAGACCGTTACCAGACCGTGGCCCAGGAATATCCGGACCTGCCCAAGCAGGCCGAGGTGAAAGAACGCATCGACGAGTGTCAAAAGATCCTGGCTACGCCCGAGCAAAAGCCCCAGGGCTTCTTTACCCCCCTCACCAGTCTCTTTGACGCCCAGTGGTGATGCCTGTTCCTTTCGAGGGGTCGGGGCCTGGCTCTGACCCCTCTGGGCCGTTCTGAATCCACCCACCGTTGTTGCCGGGATCTTCCCCCGATAAAAGGTCTTTCCTCCGGTCCCCGCCCGGGGAGCGAATTAAAGATACCTCCCCATTAACCGATACATTTAAGAGCGGCGGGGGCCAGAAAAAGTTGGCCTACCGGCCTTGGCAAGAAGGCCGAGGTTTGCGGGAGAGACCTGACCCGACCTTGCCAAGATAAACCAATCAGGAAAGCCGCTGATAGTCTGCCGCCTAATCTCGAAGATATAAGGTTAGTTCTATTGGTATCTTAATGGAGTTATCCATGGGCCTTTTGAATCCTAAACGTCTAGCAACGATTGGCACAAATACTGCTCTACAAATAATTATTTGCCTTGCCATCACAATTTTTATGTGCAATCTCGACCCTCTGGTCGATGCTATGTTTCACCCAGAAATTCCCTATTTTGATGAAGAACACTTGATTGTCGGTGGAATTATCGGTTTTCTGAGCATCATTTTATTTGGTCTATTGATACTTTATGTGCGCCATCTAGATAACGCGTTGAGGAAGATTAAAACACTGTCACAGAGCGAAATCGAGCAGATAAGAGCCCTGCGGGAGAGTGAAAAAAGGTTTAGTGATATTGCCGAGAATGCCTCAGAATGGATCTGGGAAGTGGATGCGACTGGAAAATACACGTATACAAATCCGGTGGTAGAGAAATTGTTGGGATACGCGCCCCAGGAAATACTGGAGAAACATTTCTATGACCTGTTTCACCCTGAGGATCAGGAGGAGCTCAAGAGAGTGGCCTTTGCAGCCTTTTCGGCAGGACGGCCTTTCCAGGAATTCTTAAACCGCAACCTTCATAAGAACGGCAAAGTCCTGTGGCTATTAACCAGCGGGGTCCCCATTCTGGACGGCCAGGGAAATCTCCTGGGCTACCGGGGCGCGGACATCAACATCACCGCCCGGCGCCAGGCCGAAGAAGCCCTCAAAGAAAGCGAACGGTTCCTGGCCGATATCTTCGACAACCTCCAGGACGGGTTATGCGTCCTGGACCCGGACCTCAATATCCGGCGCGTCAATCCCACCATGGAGGAGTGGTTCCCCCAGAGACACCCTCTTCAGGGACAGAAATGCTATTTTGCCTACCACGGCCGGGAAACCCCTTGCGAAGTCTGTCCTACCCGGGAAACCCTGAAAACCGGCAAAGCGGCTCATAAAATGGTCCCCCATCCCGTGGGCGTGGGCGAGGCCGCCAAGTGGATGGAAATCTATACCTACCCATTGTTGGCCCCGGCCACCGAGCAAATCGCCGGGGTAATCGAATACGTCAGAGATGTCACCGAGCGCAAGCTGGCCGAGGAGGCCCTCCGCCAGGCCAATGAAAAACTCACCGCCCTGATCCAGGCCTCCCCCCTGGCCATTATTGGCATCGACACCGAGGGCCGGGTGACCAGTTGGAATCCGGCCGCGGAACGCATTTTCGGCTGGACCCGGGAAGAAGTCCTGGGGCGCCTTCTCCCCATCGTCCCGGAAAAGAGACTCGAACACTTTCACCGAGTGCGTCATTCCGAGCTGGGAGGGGAATGTCTGGTGGGGATGGAATTAGACGCCCTGGATCGCCAGGGTTCCCTGGTGGATATCAAACTCTTTACCGCCGGGCTGTACACTGCCGATGGCAAGGTCGCCGGCGAGGTCGCCATCATCGAGGATATCTCGGCTTACCAGCGGGCCCAGGAAGCCTTACGGGAACGCGAGGAGCAGTTGCGTCAGGCTCAAAAGATGGAAGCGGTGGGCCGACTGGCCGGCGGCGTGGCCCATGACTTCAACAATATCCTGACGGCCATCAGCGGCTATGCGGAGCTTCTCCTCCCAGGTATGACAGATCAGGAATCGCTCCAGGAAGTGCGGGAAATCCAGGAAGCCGCACAACGGGCCGCTTCCCTCACCCGCCAGCTTCTGGCCTTCAGCCGCAAACAGGTTTTCCAGCCCAAGGTTCTGGACCTCAACCGGGTGCTGAAAAACCTGGATAAGATGCTGCGCCGGGTGATCAGCGAGGACATCGACCTGGTCTTTTTCCCCGGTGAGGGGCTGGGGCGGGTCCTGGTGGACCCCGTCCAGATAGAGCAGGTCATCATGAACCTCGCCGTCAATGCCCGGGACGCCATGCCTGCAGGGGGCAAACTCACCCTGGAGACAGCCAACGTTGACCTGGACGAGGCCTATGTTTCGGACCACCTGGAGGTCCAGCCGGGCCCCTATGTGGTATTGTCGGTGAGCGACACCGGCATCGGTCTGGATGAAGCAACCAGGGGCCGCCTCTTTGAGCCATTCTTCACCACCAAGGGCCAGGGCAAAGGCACCGGCCTGGGCCTGTCCACCGTTTATGGCATCGTCAAGCAAAGCGGTGGGCATATCTGGGTTTACAGTGAAACCGGCCAGGGCACCACGTTTAAGATCTATCTGCCCCGGGTGGACGGCAGCGGCGAGACGGCTGATGCATGCGAACTCCCAAGGCCCTTGGCGGCGGGTTCGGAAACCGTCCTGTTAGTGGAAGACGAAGACCTGGTGCGCCAGGTGGTCCGCCGCATCCTGGAGAGACACGGCTACACGGTATTGGCAGCGGACCGGGGACCAGAAGCCTTGAGAATCAGCGAGGGGTTTCCCGGTCCCATTCACCTGGTCCTGACCGACGTGGTTATGCCCGAAATGAGCGGCCGGGAAACGGTGGAAGCCGTGAGATTGAATCGCCGGGAAATCAGGGTCCTCTACATGTCGGGGCACACCGAGAACGCCATCGTGCGCCACGGAGTCCTGGAACCGGGCATCGCCTTTATTCAAAAGCCCTTCCGCCATGAGGAATTGCTTGCCAGGATGCGGGAAGTGCTGGACAGCCCGCCCCTGGCCTCCGACTCTCCTGCCGGCGATCCTCAGGGAAAGCTCGCTTCTAGACAAAGTTGAGCCGATTCCGGGTGTGCCGCAGGCTCATGAATGACCTGGAAAGGAGAAATGTAGGGTGCGTCTTACGCACCATTAAATCTGGCTGGTGACGGGCACAGAGGCCCGCCCTACCGAACTTTCCATGGTTTACCGGTGAGCCGCAGGCTCATGTTTAACTGCTTGGCAATTTTGCTAATTAAACAGTTGAATTTAATTGAGCAGATAATTGAAGTGCCCAAGCAGAGCTTGGGCCCAATTGCGTTCCCAAGCGGGAGCTTGGGAACGAGTGCTGCCTGGGAATTTTTGTGCCGGACGGCACTGTCCTGCCCCACATTTAGGAAGGGGGGGGGATTTGAGGCGCTAACTGGAAGGCGCTAATGGATCAATCCCCGGGCGGTCAGCAGGGGGCGGGGGTCCACCAGGTGGCGCCCGAACCAGCCTTCATAATCCTCGGCCCCCAGGGCCAGGGCCAGGATTTCCGAGAAATGAAAGATGGGGACCTCGGCCTCCCAGGTGTTGCGGATTTCCAGGTTGAGCTGGCACATGGCGCAGGCGGTGACCAGGCACTCCGCTCCCGCCGCCACGGCGCTGGCAATGATTTCGTTGACCAGGGGGGTGACCACATCCGCCCGGGCCGCCGTTAAGAAAGAGCCGCAGCAGCGGTTGGTCAAGGCCCGGGTGATGGGCTGGCCCCCCAGGGCGGCCAGGACGTTCTCCAACTCGCCCTGGTAATATTTCTGCCGACGCAGGGCCGGGGGACGGTACAGGGTGCACCCGTAGTAGGGCATAAATTTTAAGCCGTTCAGGTTCCGACTGGCGCCCTTTTTCAGGTTCTCCAGACCGCCCCGGACCAGGACTTCCAGAAAGTGGATAATTTCCAGGTCCAGGGAGATTTTCCGCCCCCAGCGGCGCTCCAGGGCCCGGTGTCCGCCCGGATCCTGGGCCAGGTGCAGTTGGGCCTGGCGCAATTGGGTGAGGCACCTGGGGCACATGACCACCAGGGGTCGGTCTGGTGGGGCCAGGGACAGGTTCCGGGCCGCCAGGTTTAAACCCAAATCCTTATCCAGGCTGTGGGCCGACGACGATCCGCAGCAGTTCCAGTCTTCCAGCTCCATGAGGCTCAGACCCAGGATTTGGCTGGCCTCCATCAGGGAGTGGTTGCTCTCCTTGGCCGAAGTGGCCAGGGAGCATCCCGGAAAATAAGAGATCTCCATCATATCTTTGGCCTGCACGTAATCCTATCCTTGCCAGTGGGGGATGAAGAGACGGCTGATTTCCTGAATGGCTTTCACCCGGGAGGCCCTGAGATCAAGTTTGCGTTTCGCCAGCATCTTCAAGCCCACATCCAGATCGGCAAACCACCGGCGCACCCGGGCCTTGTAGCGCAGCATAATCCCCAGCTTATGGGCCCGGCCGTAACGTTTGATGGAGTGCAGCACCTCCCGGTGGAAATCCAGGATGTCCGGTTCCGCCACCATGGCGCCTTCCTCCAAGGCCAGACGCCGCAGGGCGTCCATGACGGCCGGAATGTCGATGCCCATGGGGCACTCGCTGGAGCAGGTATTGCAAGCCACGCAGATCCAGATGGTGGCGCTTTCCAGGACCCGCTGGCGAAATCCATACTGCACCTGGCGGATCACGGCGTTGGGCGGGTAATCCATGGCCTGGACAAAAGGGCAGCCGTTGGCACAGGTGCGGCACTGATAGCAGCGCTGCAGCTCCACGCCGCTACGCCGGCGCACTTCGGCGGCAAAGCCGCGCTCTAATTCGTCACGCCCCACCGGGGGCTGGGGGTCACTGGTAATATGGGGGGGATTCATGCCGTCCTGGACGGGTTTACTTGGCTTTTTCTATTATTGTAAATCATTCCGGGGCGAAAGCAATCCACCGGGCTGTGCGAATTAACATGGTAATAGGGATTGACGGTAAGGTTGTGAGGGGTTGGCCTGGCCTGGCGCGAGGCCCGAGCCGGAGGAGGGCCGGGGCCAATCAGCAGCCTTCCAGGCGGGGGTTCTCCCTTGGTAAGGGAATGGTGCAGGTGATGCAGGTGCCTTGGCCGGCCTGGCTGGTGATCTCCATGGTCCCGCCCAGCATCCGGGTCCGCTCGTCCAGGGCCGCCAGACCCAGGCCCCGGTGCCCCGCCTCCCGGGACAGGACCCGCGGGGGATCGAACCCGGTGCCGTTGTCCTGGACCACCAGGCGCACCGCCCCGTTTTCTTCTTTCATGGACAGAAGCACTTCGCTGGCCCGGGAGTGTTTGGCAATGTTATTGAGGGATTCCTGGAATATCCGGTAGATGATGAGTTGCTCTTCCAGGGAAAAGGGCAGGTTATCTTCGTCCAGTTCGAAGGCATGGGTGATACGAAAGTGCTTGCTGAAGCCGTCGATCAAATAATTGAGCCCCTGGAGCAGGCCCATGTGTTCCAGGACTGCCGGGCTGAGATCGTGGGACAGCCGCCGGACGTTGTCAATCACCTCATTTAAATACTGGAGCACCTCCTCACATTCTTCCTTGATCTCCTGTTGATTGGCCCCGAGTTTCTTTTGGATGCCCCGGATCTGCATCTTCAAGACCGCCAGGCTGGGGCCCAGTTCATCGTGCAGATCCATGGAAATTCTCTTGCGCTCTTTTTCCTGGGCGTTCAGCAGTCTCGTGGTCAAGAATTGCAGTTTTTGCTCGGAATTGTGCAATGCCACTTCCGCCCGCTTGCGTTCAATGGCGTAGCTTAAGGAGCGCACCAGCAGATCGCCGCCTACCTGGCCCTTCACCAGATAATCCTGGGCCCCTTCCCGCACGGCTTGCATGGCCAGGCCCTGATCGTCCATCCCCGAGAGCACCACGATGGGAATTTGGGGGCATTGCCGGTGGACCCGGCGAAAGCTTTCAAAACCCTGGCTATCCGGCAACCCCAGGTCCAGGAGAATGACGTCGGGGTCGCACTGGTCTTCCGCCAGGCTGCGCAGCGCCTCCCGCAGCCGCTCGAAGTGCTGCAATTCGCACCGAAACGCCCGGGCCTCAGACAGCAAGTCGCCCAACAGGCCCACGTCATCGGGGTTGTCTTCGATGAGTAAAATTTTCATGCCGGCCCGGTTCAAGGAGGACTCACCGCCTGGGTAGTCTGACGATGGTGAACCAAAAATCGTCGATGGATTTTACCACCTTGATAAACTGGTCAAAATCCACCGGCTTGGTGATGTAACAGTTAACATACTGGTCATAAGCTTTCAAGATATCCTCTTCAGCCTGGGAGGTGGTCAGGACCACCACCGGAATGCGTTTCAGGGCATTATCTTGCTTGATTTCCGCCAACACCTCCCGTCCGTCTTTCCGGGGCAGGTTCAGATCCAGCAAGATGATGTCCGGGTGGGGCATGTCCCGGTATTCTCCTTCCCGGCGCAAAAAGGCCATGGCTTCCACACCGTCCTTGGCGACGTAAAGCTCATTGTGCACCTTGGCATCCTTCAGGGCCTCCCTGGTGATGTCCACGTCGTCGGGGTTGTCTTCCACCATCAGGATTTGGATGCACTTGCTGTTTCTGCTCATTTAAAGTCCTCCGCGCACCGGAATAGTGAAATAGAAAGTGGAGCCCTGCTGAGGAGCCGCTTCCACCCAAATGCGCCCTCCATGGCGTTCCACGATTTTCTTGCACACCGCCAGGCCGATGCCGGTGCCGGGATACTCGGAGCGGGTGTGCAGACGCTGAAAGATGCCGAAGATGCGTTCGGCGTACTCGGGTTCGATGCCGATGCCGTTATCCCTGACGGAGAAGACCCATTCCCGCCCTTTTTTGGCGGCCGCCACATGCACCCTGGGGGCCCCCTCTCCCCGGAACTTGATGGCATTGCTGAGGAGGTTCTGAAAGAGCTGCACCAGTTGCAGGCCGTCGGCCAGCACCCGGGGCAATGGGTCATGGGTCATCTGGGCGCCGCTCTCTTCCACCGCCACTCTCAAATTGCCCAGGGCCTCGGCCAACACCTGTTCGCAGTCCATGGGCGTAAAGGGTTTACCCTTGGTCCCCACCCTGGAGTAAACCAGCAGGTCGTTAATCAAAGTCTTCATGCGAAAGGCGCCGGCCACGGTACGGGAGATGTACCTGGTGGCGTCTTCGTCCAGGTTCTCTTTATATCGGCGCTCCAGGATTTGCAAGTAACTGGTGATGATGCGCAGGGGCTCTTGCAGATCGTGGGAGGCCACGTAGGCGAATTGCTCCAGGTCGGCATTGGACCGGGCCAGCTCGCGGGCTTGCCGGGCCAGGGCCTCCTCGGCTCGCTTGCGCTCGGTGATATCCCGGAAAGTGACCACCACGCCCGCGACCTTCCCGTCCTCCACGATGGGGCCGCTAACATATTCCACCGGGAAGCTGCTGCCATCCTTGCACCAGAAAACATCGCCGGCGGTATGGTAAGGTTGGCCCCCTGCCAGCACGGAATGCACCGGACATTCCTCTTCCGGGTAAGGACTGCCGTCCGGTTTGGAGTGGTGCAGCAACGTGTGGCTGTGCCGGCCGATGATTTCTTTCACTTCGTAGCCCAACAGCCGGGCGCCGGCCGCGTTGACAAAGGTATGGTTGCCTCGCAAATCCAAGCCAAAGATGCCGTCCATGCTGGAGTTCAAGATTAATTCCAGTTGATGGTGCAGACTCTGCAGGGCTTCTTCGGCCCGCTGGCGCTCGGTGACGTCCCGGGCGGCGGCAAAGACCCCCTGCACCTGCCCCGCCTCATTTTTGTAAATAGTGGCATTGTACAGGACATTCATAATCCGGCCGGAGGTGTGGCGCAACGCCAGGGGATAGTCCCGGACGAACCCTGCGGCGAGCACCTGCTGGTACCCTTCCCGGGCCTTGTCGGGTGCGGTGAAATAGTCCGAAAAATCGCTGCCGATGAGATGCTCCCGGTCGATGCCGGTGGCCTCTTCCGTAGCCTTATTGACGTCGGTGATCTTCCCTTCGGGACTGATGGTCACCAGGGGGTCCAGGCTGGCTTCCAGGAGGCTGCGGGCATAGGCGGATACCACCCGGATTTGCTCCTCGGCATGTTTACGCTCGGTGATGTCCTGGACCGTGCCGATCATCTGGACCGGTTGGCCGCCCTCCCCGTAAGTGACTTCACCCCGTTCGTGGAGCCATCGTTCCAACCCGTTGGCCAGAAGGATACGGTGTTCGAGGCTGTAAGGCTCACCCAGGTGTAAGGCGTTATTCACCGCGGTGGTCAGCATTTCCCGGTCGCTCGGATGCACCATGGCCAGGAAGGCGTCGTAGGTGGCGCCGAATTCCTGGGGGGACGCCCCGAAGATCCGGTAGATCTCGTCGGACCAGCGTAACTGGTTGGTCAGGATGTCCCAATCCCAGTTGCCCACGTGGGCGATGCGCTGGGCTTCCCCCAGACCGGCCTCGCTCCGGCGCAGGGCCTCCTCCACCTGCTGGCGCTCGGCGATCTCCTGGGTCAGTAGGATATTGGCGTTCTTGAGTTCCCCGGTCCGCTCTTCCACCCGGTTTTCCAACTCCGCGTGGGCCTGCCAAAGTTCCTCTGTCGCCTGGTTCCGTTCCCGCTCCCGCTGCTGCAGCGCGTCGGCCATCTGGTCAAAGGCCTGGGACAGCTGGCCCAATTCCCCTGATGGGTAAACCGGCCCGGCCCGGGCGCTCAGATGGCCATCTGTCAACCGTCTGGTCACCCCCAGGAGGGCATTAACCGGCCGCAGGATGAAGGCCTCGCCGCCGAACCAGGCCGCCGCCAGGGCCAGCAGCGCTACCAGGCCTAACCAGATGAGATTGCGCCGCAAATCCTGCTGGACCCGGGCAAAGGCCTCCTTTTTGGGAATCCCGACAGCTAGCAGTAAGTCCCCGGATTTCAACCCTAACCTGGTGAACCCAAAAAGACGGACGTCATTCGCCAGGCCGATGGCTTCGGTCGAGCCTTCACCCTGCTTTATCATGGCCTGAATGACGGGCGCCATCAGCATGGACCTGGCAGCATATTTCTCCGGATTCGGGTAACGGTATAGCACCATGCCGCTGCGGTCAGCCAGGAGGATCGCGGTATCGGCAGGAAAGTCACTGCCCGCGATGAATTGGCTGAGCCAATCCAAATCCAGCCCCACAGACAGGATAGCCTTGAACTGCCCGGCACGATCCAACACCGGATAGGCGAAGACCAGGGTGAACTTGCCGCTAACCCGCCCGACCATGGGCCTGTCACTCATAGCCAGGCCCCGGGTTTGCTTGACCCGCTGAAACCAGGATCTATCGGCGTAGTTGACCGGCTTGGCGACGGCAGGGGCGCCGGCGATTAATTGCCCGGCCAGGTCCACCATTATCAGGCTCCCGTATCGCTTATTTTTCTCCACTAGATCCGTAAAGATGGCGGTGCAGGCGTCCGGGTCGCCTTGCTGCACCTGAGGGATTTGGGAAAGCGTAGTGAGAAGCTGATGGGCGTTGGCGATCAGGGCCTCCTGCCCCCGGGCGGCGTTCTTAACTATGGTTGTGGCATCTTTTTCCGCTTCGACAATGGCGTTACGGCTCTGGACCACGTAGGAATAAATGGTTAGGCCCAGGACTGGCAGAACGGCGATCAGGACCAGGATGATTCCCCGAACACGTAGGCTGGAAAAAGAAAAGCGCGCCATAACTTAATTAACTATATTTGCGGAAGCCGTGATGTCAACCCATTAATACGTCCACAATAGTAACCTACATCTGGGTCCCTGGTGACCAAAGCTTATACCGAGTCACTCTCAAAGAGATCCGTCATTATCGTCATTGCATATTGGCTGACAAAAACTGTAGCCGCAGGCTTAAGCCTGCGTTATCAATGGTTGGATATCCATTTGGCGCAGGCTAAAGCCTGCGGCTACAAAAATACCGATTTTATTGGCGAGTAAGAGAATGCAGAACACCCGCCCTCGGGTGTTTCCTTAATTTGCGCCCCTCCGAAGGGGATGCTGTTAGATTTCGCACCCGGGGGCGGGCGTTACATCTTTGCGCCTCCTAGCCACTCCTGACAAGATAAAAGCTGGGGCGTTTTTCCGGAGGCGCTATCGCCAGTTCAGTCCCTGGAGGCTCTTTAAGGCGGGGTAATCGGTGAGATCGTGGTGAATAGGGGTGATGGTGATATAGCCTTCAGCCAGGGCGCCGTAGTCCGTGAAGGCGTCCAGGTCCCGCCGCTCATTGATCTCCGCCAGCCAGTAATAGAGATGCTCCCGGGGGTCCACCCGGCGCTCAAAGTGCTCCACCAACCGCCCCGTGTCCTGGCGAGTGATCTTCACCCCCCTGATCCCGGCCCTGGGCAGGTCCGGCAGGTTGACATTCAGGCAAATCTCCGGGGACCAGCCGGGCCATTCCATGAGTTGGGCCGCCAGTTCCCGGGCCAGGCCGGCGGCCTGGTGGAAATCGGCATCCTCTTTATAAGAATTCAAAGACACCGCCATCCCCCGGATTCCCAGGATGGAGGCTTCGGTGGCCGCGGATACGGTGCCGGAGTAAAGCACGTTGATCCCCACATTGGGTCCCAGGTTGACACCGGAAACCACCAGGTCCGGAGTCTCTTGGAGCAGCTCGGCGATGGCGATCTTGACGCAGTCCGCCGGAGTGCCGCTCACCGCCCACCCCCTGGTCTCTCCCAGGGCCACTTTTTTCACCCGCAGGGGGCTGATCAGACTGATGGCATGCCCCACCGCACTCTGCTCGCTTTCCGGGGCCACCACCGTCACTTCCCCCAGTTGCCGCAACTCCTTATGGAGGGCCGCCAGCCCCGGGGCAAAAATGCCGTCGTCGTTGGTCAAGAGGATTTTCAAAATCAGGGTTCCATCCGTAGGGGCCCATCCGCGTATGCGCCCTGATATCGGGCGGACACGCGGGTCCGCCCCTACCGCTTTGGGGCCAATCCGTGGCCTTTAGCTGAAAGCTGATAGCTATTTTTTCTTCGTCAGGGCGGCCATGCTGGCTTGCCAGTCCTCAAAAGCCGATTGGGAAGTCACGGCAATTTCCGTTTTATCCCCCTGTTTGATCAGGAGTTCCACCTTTCCTGGGGCCGGCCGGCCCAACTCGGCCAGCCGCAAGAGTTCTTTACTGCTCCCGTCGAAAAGAGTTAGGGAGTAGCCCGGCTTGCCGGCGTCGGGGTTCGCCGGTTTGCGGCTGGTATATTCCAGTTGCTGCAGTTTTACCAGGGCCATTTCCACCTGGACGGCAGGCTGGCGTAGGCTCTGCTTCTGCGGCCCGGTGAGGTTGAAGAAATCCTTATCTTTCAGGCCTTCCCAGACATCAGGGGGCGAGCCCCAGACCACCTTTGCCACTTCGCTGAGCTGCCCCGGCCAAAGACGGCGCTCCTCCAAGGAGGCCAGGCTTCGGGTGAGCTGCTGGCCGAGGTTCTGGTCCACCAGGATTATCGGCCCCGCCGGCAGTTTGCGGGCGTAATAGTCGTTCTGGGTCTTACTTCCCAGGACCAGGGTCTCCTTTCCATCTTCCAGGACCACGGTCACCTCGGCCGCGGGTGGCGGCGTCAAACCATAGCGGCGCAAATCTTTGGGGGCCTCAGCCACGAAGTCCCTGACCCTGGCAAAGTGCAACTGGCGCAGTATGGCCTCCACCCGGTCCCGGCGCACCTGGAAGCGGTCCCGGCCTACCCAGCGCCAGGTCTGGGGCCCGGTGCGCTCCAAATCCACCAGGGTGGCGCCCATCTTGATCTTTAGGGCTTTTACCTTATCCGGGTTAAAGCTGAACAGGGTCCGGTCCCGGAGGGCGGTCAGGGGACGATCCAGGGACTCCTTGTTGGTGCCGCTGATAGTCAACATCTGCGGGTCCTGGTCCTTGAGGGCGTAATAGCCCTGGTCCCCCGGGGTTTTGGCGCCGATCACCAGCCGGTGCTTCTCCTTCCCGGCGGTGAATTCCACCACCAGTCCAGGCTTCGTCAACCCGAAATCCTGCAAGTCTTTTTCAACTCCCAGGTCCCGGCTCTTTGAGAGAAAAGCCAGGGTGGTCAGCATGGAATCCACCGTCACCGGGTCGGCCTTAGTCTTGATGGGCTTGGTGATTTCCCAGTGGTCGCCGGTTCTGGCCAAGCGGATCTCATCATTGCCCCGCCTCAGGGTGATGGCGGTGATCTCACTTTCTTTCACGGCAAACAGCTTCTTGGCGGCCTCCTCCCGGGACTCTTTGCGGGCCTCCCGCCACTGGACCAGGCTATAGGCGCCGGCCAGCACCAGGAACACCAGCAGAAAAGGGAGCAAACGGCGGGGGGTCATCGGCTGGCCCTCCGGCGCAGGTAGGTGGCCACGCCGGCCCCCAGCATCCCCAGGGGCAGCACCACGAGGCTCACGAGCAGCAAGACCCAACCCTGCAATTGGGAAAGGAGCAGCGGCTGCGCCCCGCCGGCCTCCCGGCGAATGATGATCTGCTTTTCTTCCTGGGCCAGAAAGTTCACCGTGTTAAGGAAGAGATCGCCGTTGCCGGAGAGATTGAAGTAGGTGTTGTCGGCAAAGTCCACGTCGCCGTAAACCGCCAGCTCCGCCTTCCTTTCGGGATCGGCCGGCTTGCCGGCATCCGCCTTCTGAGGCTGACCCGCCTTCGGCGCTTGCCCCGGCGCCTCGCCGGAAAGCTTGATCTCCGCCAGGGCCGCCAGGGTAAAGGGGCCTTTCCGGTCTTTTTTGGCGTCAAAGTCCCCTTTGCCCTCCTTCAGCCAGTCCTTGCCTATTTTTGCCCAGCTGGTGTCCGTAGTGGTGGCCAGGGGCAGCAGAGAGACGTCTTTCACCCCCTGGCTCAGGAGCAGCGGCCGGGCCAGGGGGAAGATGGTGACCACGTTGGTGAAGCTCTGGGTGATGCGGTGGGGCCCGTAGTTCACCACCAGGGGCATGACCGCGTTGGCCCCCAAGGCCTGGCTCATTTGGTTCTGATCCAGGATCATGCCGTCGTCCAGGCCCACCCCGTAAGTGGCCAGGAACTCCTTCAGACCGCCGTCGTCAAAGGGGGCCAACATCACCAGCATCCGCCCGCCTCGGCCCAGGTAAGCCTTCAAGGCCGCCACCTCGTTGGGGAACAGGAGTTTCTGGGGACCGGCCACCACCAGCACCGCGGCATCTTTAGGCACCTCGGCCTGTTTGAGCAGGTTCAGGTCCAGGGGCTCAAACCCTTCGTTCTCCAGGGCCTTGCGCACCGTGGTATAACCTTCCCGCTTGCCGTCCTCCAGGCCCCGCTCCCCGTGGCCGGTAAGGAAGTACACTTTTTTGCGCTCCGCCTTCAGCACCTTTCGCAGCGCCTCGGTGACGGCCTCTTCATCCGGCCTTTCCGCCATCTGCCGTCGTCCCTGATATTCCAGAAGGATATTGCCGGGAAAGCGGTAGCCCGCCTCCTTGGCCTTCAGGGGTTCCCGGTCCGGGTCCACAAAGTGATAGCTCACGCTGCTGTTGTTATAGGTGTAAGTCTGCAGCAATTCCCTGATCTTCTGGCGATCCCCCTGGCCTTCGGGAGAAAACACCGTCATGCTGAGAGGGCCTTTCACCTGACTCAGCAGGGCCTTGGTGATGGCCGTCAGGGACTGACTCTGGTTCCGGGTCAGGTCCCATCTGACCGAGAAGCGGTTTGACAGCAAACCCACAAAAATCAAAATCCCCAGCACCAGCACCACCGAAGCTGCCGAGCCGGTGCCGTAAATTAGGGCGCGTTTTTTGGTTAAATTCCGCCAGTTCACCTTAAGCTCTCCAACGACGTGATTCCAACTGCCTTTTGGTCAGGAACAGAAAGAAGAAAATAAAGCTCAGATAATATACCAGGTCCTTGGTATCCACCACGCCCCGGGGGAAATTGTTGTAATGCTCCGCCAGGGACAGAGCCGTCAGCAGCCCGGCGACCCCGGATGACTCCTGCTGCCAGCCGATGAGCCAAAAAAGCAGCAAGAGCCCGAAGGCCGCCACCCCGGCGACGATCTGATTCTGGGTGAGGCTCGACGTCAAAAGCCCCAGGGCCAGAAAGGCGCCTCCCAGCAAGATCAATCCCACATACCCGGAGGCCAGGGCCCCCCAATCAAGTTTTGCCAACCCGGCAAAGACCAGGGCGTAAGCCAGCGTCAGCCCTAAAAAAATCGCATAGATCAGCAGGGCCGCCAGGTATTTCCCCAGGATCACCCCCCAATCGGTCAAAGGGTAGGTGAAGAGCAGCTCCGCGGTGCCGGAGCGCTTTTCTTCGGCCAGCAGGCGCATGGTCAGCAGGGGCATGAGGAACAGCAGGATTATGGCCATGACCTCGAAAAGCGGCTGAAACACCATGGTCTGGGCATTGAGCTGGGAAGCCGCCGCCGGGTTCTGGGCGATGATCTGGGCCGCCTGCAGGCTGACCAGGTTGTAGCGGGCCACGTTCGTATAAAAGAAAAAGCCACCCAACATCAGGAAAAAAAAGCCGGTGAGATAAAAGATCGGCGTGGCGAAATAGATCGCCAGTTCTTTGCGCAGCATGGCGCCAATCCCGGTCATAATCGTTATACCTCTTCTTCCGTAACCAGGTTAAGAAAGACGTCTTCCAGGGTGAACTCCTGGGCCTTCAGCTCCAGGAGTCGCCAGTGGCGCTCCACCACCAGGCGGGCCAGCTCGGGGCGCAGGTCCCGGTCCCGGACCGTTTCCACCAGGTAGCGGCCATTTTCCTGCCCCGCCACCTCCTTGACCCCGGGGACCGCCTTGAGAGCCGCGGCCACTTCCTTCTTCGGCCCCTGCACCGTGAGCGCGATGCGGGAGCCGTTCCCCAGCTGCCGGGCCAGATTTTCCGCGGTGTCGCTGGCCACGATCCGCCCACGGTTGATGATGATGACCCGGCGGCACAACTGGCTTACTTCCGGCAGGATGTGGCTGCTCAGGATCACCGTGTGGTCCCCGGCAAACTCCTTGATGAGTTGTCGAATCTCCACGATCTGGCTCGGGTCCAGGCCGATGGTGGGTTCATCCAGGATCAGCAGGGGTGGCCGGCCCAACAGCGCCTGGGCCAGCCCCAGGCGCTGCCGGTAACCCTTGGATAGGGAAGCCACCAGCTTGGGGCGCACCTCCGTCAGGCCGCAATCCTCCATGGCCCGGTCGATCTCCTGCTGTTCCTGCCGGCCTGCCACTCCCTTGGCCCGGGCGGCGAACTGCAGGAATTGGGTCACGGTCAGGTCCGGATAAAGGGGGACGTTTTCCGGCAGATACCCCAGGGTGCGTCTCACTTTCAGGGAATCACTGACACAATCGTAGCCGCCGATCCGGGCCGTGCCGGCCGAAGGGGCCAGAAATCCTGCCAGGATCTTCAGCGTGGTGGTCTTGCCGGCGCCGTTGGGCCCCAGGAAACCCACGATCTCCCCGGCCGCCACCTGGAAATTCAGCCCGCTGATGGCCAGGGTGGTGCCATAATATTTGCTCAGATCCTGGACCTCAATCATCATCTCCATGATTGCTTCCATCCTTGCATGCTCTATGGACAAGCCAAATTGTTATTTTATCTTTTCAGCTGAATCTGACAAGGGGACAAATCCCCAAGGTCAACAGCGGCACGGGCCAGGCGGAGTTTTCGGTAAGGGTCATACCCTTTTATCTTGGGAATGTAACCAAATGTAAGGGCAGAGCCGGTGTCCACCCACTAGGGGCGCACCCCTGGATGCGTTCCTGGGGGAGAAGGCTTTAAAGAAGGGAGGTCTCGCAAAAGTACCCGGTCAGGGGAGCTCTGCGAAATGTCATTTTGGGGAGAGGGCCAGGGACCTCAGACCCCTGGCCCCCTCCCTCAAACCTGCGCCAGTAATTCACCCCCTGCCGCGAAAAGCCGCCACGGTCCGGGCCAGCCCCTCGGCCAGGTCCACCCGGGGCTGCCAACCTAAAACTTTCCAGGCCAGGTCGCAGTTCAGACAACTGCGCCGCTGCTCACCGGGCTTCCCCGGCCCGTGTACCGGCCCCAGCGGCGAGGGGGTGAGTTCTTGCAGGTGCCGGTAAATGGTCAGGACATCCGTCTCTCGTCCGGTGCCGATGTTGAAGGCCCCGGCCCGGGGGTAGTTCAGGGCCAGCAGGTTGGCCGCCACCACGTCCCCCACGAAGACGAAATCCCGGGTCTGCAGGCCGTCGCCATTGATAATCGGTTGGTTCCCGGCCAAAAATTTTTCAATAAAGATGGCCACCACCCCGGCCTCCCCTAAGCCGTTCTGCCGGGGCCCATAGACGTTGGCGTAGCGGAGCGCCACGGGCACAATGCCGTATTGGCGATGGTAAAAATGGAGATAGTTCTCCACCGCCAGCTTGGCGATGCCGTAAGGGCTTTCCGGCCGGGGCAGGCAACCCTCGTCCGCCGGAATGGGCGCCTCATCGCCATAAATGGCCCCGCCGGTAGAGGCAAAGATAATCTTGGCCACCCCCGCCTGGACCGCGGCCTGCAAAAGATTGAGGGACCCGAGGATGTTTTCCTGGGCATCCAACACCGGATCGGCCACCGAAACCCGCACGTCCATTTGGGCTGCATGGTGGATAATCACTTGGGGCCGCCAGCCCACGATCAGGTCATAGGTGTCTTTTGCCTTGATATCATAAGGATAGAAATGGGCCCCGGCCGGGACATTCTCCCGCCGGCCCGTGCTCAGGTTATCCACCACCGCCACTTCAGAACCGGCCGCCAGCAGGTTGTCCGCCACGTGGGAGGCAATAAACCCGGCCCCACCGGTGACTAAAATTTTTTTCATGCTGATCTCGCTTTGCATTTGATTCCTCAACTGCTTCTACCGGCTACTGCTTTTATAAACCAAATTTCCAAATCCCGGCGAAAATATTTTACCAATTGGACCTAGTAATACTAAGTTGCGGTCTAATGACAACATATGATATGCTTTTCTCTGAAAGGAGGAAGGCATGCGGAAACCCAAGGAATTGCCAGAAGGCGCTCTGGAGAGTTTGGCAATGGGGCTG
>Ga0315281_10001774_pt1 | contig 32052 bp, 21 predicted proteins | sample YL17G07_0_MG_FD_204540 | JGI IMG/M metagenome (GOLD analysis project Ga0315281, IMG submission 204540) | Sediment microbial communities from Yellowstone Lake, YNP, Wyoming, USA - YL17G07_0 | ecosystem: Environmental > Aquatic > Freshwater > Lake > Sediment | place: USA: Wyoming | collected...
AAGGCCCGATACCGAGCTTGGCGTCAGGCCATAACTGCTTTACTGCCGCAGCCATGACGTGGGAACACGAATGTCGAAGGGTTGATAAATCCATTTTACTTTTGCCTTTTTGTTTTAATGGTATGCTTAGCACCGTGCTTCGCACGGTGTAATTCGCTAGACATAAGTCATGGCGAATTAAGTGCCATTAAAATTTTCCTTGTCGCTTTGGAGTAGGCACTCCGCTCGCTATTTTGCTTGTCGCAAAATTACGCTCGCTTGAGTGCCAATAAAATTTTCCATGTCGGAAAATTTTAATGGGCCCAAGAGGATTCGGACCTCTGACCTTTGCGATGTCAACGCAACGCTCTAACCAGCTGAGCTATGAGCCCAAAAATTTTGCTGATCCATTCGTCTTATTTCTTCTTCCCGCTTAAACTTATATTTGAAATTTAGGTATCGCGGGAAGTAAAAATTTTGCTGCGCAAAATTTTTAAGGCGACGAGCGGAATCGAACCGCTGAATAGCTGTTTTGCAGACAGCTGCCTTGCCGCTTGGCTACGTCGCCATTTTACATATATCGTTTTACCGCCTTGACGATATCTCCAACTTCTGCTAAACAGCCGATCCCGACCGACCCGCAGGCAAGCCTCCCTTTAACCGGCTCAACAAATTTATACCCCAGCGCCTTAAGTTTCTTGATGTTCGCCTGCACAATCTTATTTTTATACATTGTTTCATTCATCGCCGGGCAAATCAAAACCGGGGCATTTGTCGCGCATACCGCGCAGGTCAACAGATCGTCGCAAATACCGCCGGAAATTTTTCCGATAATGTTTGCGGTGGCCGGGGCAATAAGCACCAGGTCTGCCTTTTGCGCTAAAGAAACATGTTCTATCTCCCAGGCATCGGGCTCATCAAACATCCCGCGATATACGCGGTTACCGGTTAAGCCCTGGAATACAATTGGCTTAATCAACTCCCCGGCTTCTTGCGTCATCACGACGGTGACGTTCATATGTTCATCCTGAAGCTGGCGCACCAATTCGCAGGCCTTATATATCGCGATGCTCGCCGTTACCCCTAAAACAATCTGTTTGGTCTGAGTCATTTAATGCTCCTGCATCCAACCCTTCCTTCGAAGATTTCCCTGAGGGCGATCGTCGAAGGTTTTATCGACATCACCGCTTCTACTAATTTCGGCTGGCCTTCGGCAATCTCCAGCGCTCTTTTTGAGGCGGTAATGACCAGTTTATACACCGAATTTTCGGTTTTATCCAATAATTTCTCTAACGGTACGTACATCATCGCTACAACCTTTCCTGTTAGGTATTGATTTTGCTTACAATGATATCCTTTAACGCCTTTACGACCTGTTTTAAGTTTTCATTTAACAAACAATAATCATACTCACCGGCCGCGCGCAGTTCCTGCGCCGCCATGCGCAGACGGTTGCCAATTTCCTCGGTGGTAGTTTTATCGCAGCGTTTCTCTATGCGGTTCCGTAACGCGCCTAGGGAGGGTGGCTTTACGAAAATAGTAACCGTTTGGTGCGGATAACCCCGCTTCAGCATCCGTGCGCCTTTTACATCCAAGCACAGAATGAGGTGTTTGCCTTTTGTAAGGTGGCGTTCGATGAAATCTTTGGGCGTGGCGTAATAATACCCCGAATACCTGGTCCATTCAAGAATTTTTTTCGCTTTTAAGAGGCGCTGAAACTGTCTCTCGGAAACGAAAAAATAATCCTCCCCCTCCCTCTCCCCTGACCGCATCGGCCTGGTGGTTAACGAAACCGATTTGATTAATTTTCTTTTAAGTTCTTTTGACTTAACGACGCGCTCCGCCAGCGTAGTCTTACCTGAACCCGAGGGTCCGGAAATAATAAAGGTGAAGCCTTGTTTTTTTGCCGGTGTGGGTTTCACGTACGAGTGCTTACTCAACGTTTTGCAGTTGTTCGCGTATTTTTTCGATCTGGCTTCGGATCTGAACAACTTTCGCGGAAATAGCAGCATCGGCGGTCTTAGCGCCCGCCGTGTTCGTCTCGCGCTGCATCTCCTGGGCAATAAAGTCGAGTTCTTTTCCTATCGGTTCATTCAAGGAAAGTTTCTTAATAAAATTTGTGTTATGGAAACTGAGGCGCTCTATTTCCTCGGTGATATCGGTTTCTCTTAAGAACGCCGCCTTCTCTTCGTCGCTTTTCATGCCGCGCAGTTTCTCGGCGGTTGCCCGTTTAAATCTTGCTTGAACCCGCTCCACTTCTTGCCCAAGCCCCTGGGCCCTCTTTTTTAAATATCCGTGCATGGCCCGGCCTTCTTTCTGGCGCGCCTGGACCAGGTCATTGACCGCTGCGCTTATCAGTGTTTTAAGGTGCGGCCAAACGCTGCTCGCCGAAGACGCCGTATTTTCCGCTAACGACAAAACACCGGGCAGGTGTATTAAGGTATCGAGTGTTACGCCATCTTGAATATGGAATTGCTTTTTAAGAGTCGTGAAAGCAGCGAGGTAATTTTTAAGGAGCGGCCTGTTGATGAATACCTGGCTTGGTTGTGTCCCGGTAATCGTTATCACGCAGTTAATGCGACCCCTTTTTACCTTTGCCTCAATCATCTTTTTTATGCTTTCTTCGAGCGATAAAAACCCGTCGGGAAGATGCGGGACTATCTCCAGAAATTTATGGTTGGTGCTTCGCAACTCCACGCTTACTTTTCCTAACGATGTAATGGCGAGTTCTTTTGCGGAAAATCCGGTCATGCTTTTTATCATGCTTAACTCCTTCAATGAGCAGACAACTTACGGAGCTTTAACCTACGTCAAGCGACGTAAGTTGTAGTCCTCGCCGCTTTACTTCTGCTAAGCGGCGAGGGCGTCTGCGAATTGATCCCGCATCTGCGCAAAAAGCGCTTTATCAATCCTGGAAGGAAACGCTTTTTGCGCGCTTAGGTGCGGGACTATATATTTTACCTTATGCCCAAACGCGCGCTTTCTTATTTTCTTCGGTTACTTCCTTTGTCGGAAATAAATCAACGATAATATCGCCGGGCTGAAACCATAATTTTATCTCCCGCTCGGCCTCGGCCGCATTCGAGGAAACGTGAATGACGTTTTCATACACGCCCTTCGTGGTAATTCTTCCGTAGGAGCCGCGGATAGAAGTCGGATCCGCCTCTTCGGGGTTGGTGGCGCCGGCGATCTGGCGGCACTTGTTAATGGCGTCTTCCCCCCAATACACCAGGGCCATCACCTTCCTGCGGTTGTGCAGGTCTCCGCGCAGGTATTTGATTAATTCTCCGAAAAACGGCTTGTCCTTCAAAAGGCAGTAATGCTCGTACGCGAGCTCCGTTGAGACGCGCACCATCTTCGCAGCCATAATTTCCAGTTTTGTTTCTGACAGGCGCGTTAAGACATTCCCGGTTAAAGATTTCTTTAGCCCGTCGGGCTTAATAAGGATTAAGACTGCTTCCTCCATTAGTCTTTGCCTCCCCGCATTCGCTTTACGATTCTCTCCAAATCTTCCTGAGAATAGAATTCAACGGTAATATGCCCGCGTTTCTTGCGCTTGATGATTCTGACCTTAGTCGCCAAGATATGCTGCAGCTCTTCTTCGAGTACTGCCACGTAGGGTTCACCTGAAGTTCGTTTAACTTTTGGACCGGATGTCTTGGGCCTGCGTTGCTTAATCAAATTCTCTAACTCGTTGACAGACAATCTGTTAGAAATTATCTGTTGCGCGAGGCGCCGCTGTTGATTGGCGTCAGTAACCTCAAGAAGGGCTCGGCCATGGGCAAAGGAAATACGCCCTTTGCGCATTTCCTCCTGCACCTCCTGGGGCAAATTGAGCAGGCGCAAGGTATTGGTTACCGAAACTCTGGCCTTGCCTAAAACTTCACTCACCCGTTCCTGAGTAAGATTAAATTTATCGATGAGATATTTATATGCCCGCGCTTCTTCGATAGGATTAAGGTCCTGCCTCTGGATATTTTCAATCAAGGATATCTCTAAAGAATCCTCGTCCTCGACATCTTTAATGATGGCGGGTATCTCCTCGAGCTTAAGCATTTGCGCCGCACGGAATCTTCGCTCGCCGGCAATTAATTCATAATAATCCCCTCGACGTCTTACCAGTATGGGTTGAATGATGCCTTTTTCTCTAATGGACTGCGTGAGTTCTTCCAGGCCTTGAGCGTCGAACTCTTCCCGGGGCTGAAAAGGATTAGGACGAATCTGTCCTAACTTAAGTTGAGGTATGTTTTCTTGAGTCGTAATTTCTTTTTCCGGGATAAGGGCGCCTATTCCCTTTCCCAATGCTCGTCTTTCGGACATTTTTATGCTCCTTAAATTCAGCCTGGCTCCGCCGGTTAGGCTGAATTTAATACCGAGCCATGCTCGGTATCAGCCAGCCTCTGGCGCATAGGCTAAATTTCATCCCGCGCCCTGCGCGGGGCTAGGTTTAATTTTATACCGAGCTATGCTCGGTATCCTTGTTAATTGTCGTTTCTGGTTGATTAAGTTCAGAATTGTCCACTCTGAATTCTATTGGGCTTACTCCTACCATTTCTTTGATTAATTCTGCGTATTTCTGCGCTCCTATTGAATCTTTGTCATACAGCGATATCGGCTTGCCATAACTGGGGGCCTCACTTAAACGAATACTCCTCGGTATCACGGTAGTATAGACTTTTTCCTTAAAATAATTCCGGACCTCTCCTATGACTTCTTTGGTTAAGTTGGTCCGGAAATCAGCCATGGTTAAAAGCACTCCTTCAATCTCAAGGTCGGGGTTGAGATTATCTTTCACCAGATTGATGGTATTGACTAATTGGGTAACGCCTTCCAAGGCATAGTATTCGCATTGTACGGGTATTAGTACAGAATCCGCAGCACAGAGTGAATTTATCGTCAATAATCCTAATGAAGGCGGAGAATCAATAATGATAAAATCGAAGTTTTCTTTTTCTTTTTGCAGCGCTCTTTTCAGTCGATATTCTCGGCCTAAAGCGCTTACCAGTTCTACTTCTGCGCCGGTAAGGTCCAGATTGGAGGGGGCTACTAAGAGATTCTCTATCGCTGTTTTCTGTTGGATGTCTTTTAACTCAACCTCTTCTAGGATAATATGGTAGGTGCTCTTTTTAACGCTATGCCTGTTTATGCCTAATCCGCTGGTAGCATTGGCTTGGGGATCAAGATCAACGAGTAGAACTTTTTTTTGGGCCAGGGCAAGATAGCTGGCAATATTTATGGCAGAGGTGGTTTTGCCAGTCCCGCCTTTTTGGTTACAAACGGCAATTATTTTACCCATTATTCGTTAAAACTCTTCTAAGGGGGGTTTTCCCCTATGTTCCTCAAGGAACATAGCTCTATTATTAGCGTAAATAAATCAGATGTCAAGTTTTTTCTTTGTACTCTAGGCTGGTAATTCGTACTTTTGCTGGTTTTGCCCCTGGCATGCCAAACAGGCCTTTTTCTTCTTCCGAGAGCACCTCTATTTTCACCTTTTCCCTGGGAAGTTTAAGCGTCTGTAGCGCCTTTTTTATGGCCTCTTTTACAGTCTTACCTTCAACTTCAATGCTCATTTTTTTAGTCATTTATTGCGATGAATTTTGAGTTGATAAAGCAGCATTAGTATGCTATTAACAAACCAATATAAGACTAATCCGGAGGGCATGTGATAGAAGATAAATACGAACATAAGCGGAAACAGAATAAGCATTAATTTCTGCTGCTCGGCTTGACTGCCAGCCATGCTGCCGGTAGTCAATTTCTGTTGGACAAACATACCGATTCCCATTAAGACGGGTAATATATTAATTTGATCGCCGATAACCGGTACAGAGGAGGGGAGCATAAAAAGTCGATCCGGCTCGGATAAGTCTTTTATCCATAAGAAAGGCGCGCCCTTTAAAGCAATGGAGCGGATAAGCGCTTGATAAAGCGCCCAAAATACAGGGAGTTGCAAGAGCATGGGTAGGCATCCGCCTAAAGGATTAACCTTGTTTTGCCGGTATAACTCCATTATTTCTTTATTTTGTTTTTGGGGATTGTCTTTGTAGGCCCTTTTTATTTCTTCTACGCGGGGCTGCAATGCCTGCATGGCTTTCATTGAATGCATTTGTTTCGCTGAAAGGGGATAAAGGATAGCATAAATTACAAGGCTCAAAATGATTATCGCCAAACCCCAATTATGAACCAACCGATACAACAATCCTATTGCCTGCAAGAGTATTTGGGCTATGGCATCGAACATGCCGTAGTTCATTACTGCGGTCCAGGAAGGATTGGCCTGGTTTATTATTTGTAAGTCTTGTGGTCCCAAATAGATACTGAACTGCTGTTTTGTTTTCTCGCCAGGTGCCAACACTATATTGGGAAACAATACTCCGATTTCAGACTCCTGGGGAGCAATCTTTTTGATGTAGCCGGTATAATTACCGGAGAGGGGGGCGATAATGCCGCAGAAATACCTATCCCGAATACTCAAAAATTTTAGGTCGGGAAAGGTTGCGTCTTTGTGGGGGGAAGGCCGCGATATCTTATCTTTTTGCTCAACAGTAACATCCTGAAAACGGGCTTTATTCTGGTCGCCGGAAAAATTTAATACCCCTAAAGCCAAAGGCATATTAATGGTTAAAGGCAAGTTAGATATGTTTTGAATTTCAATGTCTAACTCTATGGTATAATTAGACTTATGGAAATTAAACTGTTTGAGGACGCGTTTATGGCTATCGCTGCCAATAAAAACAGCGGTATCTGCAGGAGCTACCTCTTTAGTAAAATTAAGATGGGGGTCTTGTAATAATAAACCGTACTTTAAGGGGAAACTATGGGATTGGTAGGCTTTGAAAATAACCTCTTTGATCGCTCCCTGCGTATCCACCAGGGTAAACTCGGTCTTATCCTGATTAATGTTTGACAAAGCAAGCGGCGTGGAAGGCATTTCAACCGCAGGAATGGCGAGTGCGGGTGTAACCTGAACTGTTTCAGACGGGCTTGGCACCGAGGGGGCAGGAGGAAGGGTCTGCTTATTGACGAAGTTCGACCAGATAAGCAGAATTGCCATTGACAATGCAAATGCGAGAAGGATGCGTTTTTCCATCTTCTTGTAGGGTTACGTTAAAGGGTCATGGCCAAACTTGCCTGACCAGGGGTGGCAGCGGCATATTCTTCCGGTTGCCTTAAAACCGCCCCTTAAAAATCCGTATTTGACTATGGCTTGTTTCGCGTATTCTGAGCAACTAGGGGAAAACCGGCAGCATTCAAGCTGCAAGCCGCGTATATACTTTTGATACGCGTCAATGAACCTAAGCGCAAGCGTTCGCACCATCACCGGGAAATTCTTTTCCTGCCCTTTTTCCGACGACGGGCGAGGACATCTCTGCCGTGCTTGCTGCTCATCCGCTTACGGAAGCCGTGGCGTTTCTTACCGACGATATTTGACGGGGTCTTAAGGTTTTTTTTCATGGTGACAGCCTTTCCGTAAAAAAGAAATTAACCTCTTCTCTTCGCTTAACCTATATTGTAAATTAAGGTAAGGCTCGGAGCCAAATTTTCTCGCTGCACTCGAAAATTTGATAGGTTTTAAATTATACCATAGGTATAACTTAAGTCAACACTTTCAGTTTAAGGTTAACGCAAATTCTATCACACAAAGATGTGCGGGTCAAGACAAAATAGGGAGAGGGACTATTTTTCTAATACCAAGCATAGCTCGAAATTTGCCAGCCTATGGCGCCTTGGCAAATTTCGCAGTTTTCTCTGAAAACTGCTGGCGATTAGGCTTAAGTTTATCCTGCGCTATGCGCAGGATTAAAATTCAGCCTATACGCCAGAGGCAGGCTGAATTTTATGTTGACTGGCAGGAAAAATATTGTATAATCAACCCTGAGCGGCCCATAAAGATTTCCACAGCTTTATTCAACTTGTGCATAAGCTGTGAATAGCTTCGGGATAGCGTCGGATGCCTACCGTGGATATAAAAAATATTTGGGAAAAGGCGGCGGCATATTTAAGAGAGCGCCTCGGAGATACGACCTTTCAGACCTGGATCCTGCCTCTTGAGCCAAGCCTGAAGGATGAGCGAGAACTGATTCTCTCCGCCCCGGATGATTTTTTCCGAAACTGGGTTGAAAAACACTATTGGCTGATTATACAAGAGGCGGTCAGCCGGTCGGCTCAGGAAACGCTTGCGCTCACATTGTCCGTCACCGATGCGCCGTCTACCACGCCGCACCCAAAAGACACCCCGCGGGTGCCTTTCGCCGCCCCAGAGACGGGGCTGCCATTAAACCCGCGTTATACTTTTGAGAATTTTGTGGTTGGGTCTTCAAACCGCCACGCCCATGCCTACTCGCTGGCGGTGGCCGAGTCTCCGGCTAAGGCCTACAATCCGCTCTTCATCTACGGCGGGGTGGGGCTCGGTAAAACCCATCTCATGCAGGCGGTGTGCAATTATGCCCGGAAAAAAACTCCCCAGCTAAAAATTTCCTACTTGACCTCGGAGAGGTTTACCAACGAGCTCATTGACGCTATCCAGCATAAATCGACGGCGGCATTCAGGCAAAAATTCCGCAACGTGGACGTGCTGGTGATTGACGATATACAATTCATCGCCGGGAAAGAATCCACTCAGGAAGAATTTTTCCATACCTTTAACGTGCTGTTCGACGCCCATAAACAGATCCTTATTTCTTCCGACCGGTCCCCGAAAGAAATCGCCAACCTCCAAGACAGACTGGTGTCGCGCTTCAGCTGGGGGTTAACCACCGACATCCAACCGCCCGACCTGGAGACGCGGGTGGCGATTTTAAAGAAAAAAATTGAGCGTGAGCCGGTCACCATTCCCGATGAGGTAATATTTTTTATCGCCCAATTAATTAAAACCAATATCCGGGAGCTGGAGGGCGCGCTTATCCGCACCATCGCCTATGCCTTATTGGAAGAAAAACCCATCACCCTGGAATTGACAAAAGAGGTTTTAAAGGACCTACTGAAAGAACCTAAAAAATTAATTACCGTGGACTTCATACAACGCTGCGTAGCTGAAGAATTCGGCTTATCGCTCCACGACCTGAAGACCCGGCGCCGTACTAAAAACATAGTATTACCGCGGCAGGTGGCCATGTATATCAGCCGGGAACTGACCGACCTGTCGTTACCAGAAATAGGGGAATTTTTTGGCGGCAAGGACCATACCACGGTGTTGCATTCATATAATAAAATTAAAAATAATGTGGGCAAAGACGAGATATTTAAAGAAAGGGTGGAGCGGGTTATCCAGTTTATTAAACAATAATTACCGGGGTTATCCACGCTTATTATTTTATTGAATTATCGTAAAATAAAGGTATTATATAGTTTTCCACAGAAACATAACTTAACTATTACTAATATTATTTTTAATTATTAAAAGATAATAATAGACACCCGGCGCTTATGAGGAATTGCGCGGGTGTTGTGTTCGTACATAAGGAGAAAGAGATGAAATTTAAAGTGGATAAAGCAGATTTATTAAACGGGATACAAACAGTCCAAAATATTATTACCTCTAAAGCGGCACTTCCCATATTATCAAATATTTTAATTGAAACACACCAGGATAATACACTTCGTTTAAGCGCCACCGATTTAGATGTCGGGATAAGTTGTGTAATCCCTGTGGATATCCAGGAGGCGGGGGCGATTACTGTCCCGGCGAAACGTTTTGGGGATATTGCCCGGGACTTGCCCGGCGATACGGTAAATATCAGTACTAAAAAAAACAACTCCGTGGTTATTGAAACCGAATCCTGCCAGTTTAAAATCATGGGGCTGCCCCGCGAAGAATTCCCCAAACTTCCCGAATTCCAAAATAAAGAAGCGGTACGTTTAGAGCAGGCGATGTTGAAAGAGATGCTGGTTTTGACGTCCTTTGCGGTGTCTTTTGACGAAACCCGTTATATTTTAAACGGCATCCTTTTTAAGCTCAATAAAAACAACATCATTCTCGTCGCTACCGACGGCAAGCGCCTGGCTATTGTGGAGCGGAAATTGAAACAGGCGATTGACCGCGAGGTGCGCATTATTGTGCCCCTTAAAACCATCCATGAATTAAACCGTAATTTAACAGATGAGGGGGAGGTATCGTTTTTATTGGGCAATAATCAGGCATTGTTTGACTTGGGAGGAGTGGTGATTATTTCGCGCCTGATAGAAGGCGAATTCCCCGATTATCAGCAGGTCATTCCGCCGATATCGGAGAATAAGGTCAAGGTCGACCGCGAACAGTTTTTGTTAGCGGTCAAAAGGGGGGCGCTCTTGTCTACCCCGGATTATCAGGCGGTAAAATTGGAGATATTTAAAGATAAGGTGGTGGTTTCTAAATCTACTCCTGATATCGGTGAATCCCGGGAAGAGGTGGGGGTGGAATATAAGGGCAAGGAGATGATGATAGGTTTCAACCCGAATTATCTCGCCGATGTTTTGAAAAATTTGCGCAACGATACCGTGGAATTCGAGTTGACCGACAGCGAGAAGCCCGGGGTGATCAGGGTAGAGGGATACGTCTACATTGTCTTGCCGATGCGCCTGGGGTAACCCATGGAAACGATAAAGAATACCGTCCAGGCGGTGATGCAGTCCTGGGAAACAAAATTAAAGCCAGGCTCTCCTTCTTCAGAACCCCCCGAGTCTTTACTAAAAAAACTCTTGACCAAAAAAGAATTCGGGCATATAAAATTTAGGTATTTGCGCAAAGGCATTATGGGGATAACAACGGATTCCTCCCCCTGGCTTTATTATTTCAGCTTGCATAAAGACAAGCTGTTGGAGCAATTGCATAAAAGCGGCTACTCCCTAAAAGACATTCGCTTTTATATCGGAGAGATAGAGTGAGAAAAACTAAAACAAAAGAGACGGAAAAAAACACAAAGCCTTCACCCGCGCCAGTTGCCTCGGATAAAAAATACGATGCCACCACGATTCAGGTGCTCGAAGGTACCGAGGCGGTCCGGCGCAGGCCGGCGATGTATATCGGCGATACCGCCGCGCGCGGCTTGCACCATTTGGTATATGAGGTCGTGGATAACAGCGTTGACGAAGCCCTGGCCGGATACTGCAACAATATCGAAACCGTGATTCACTCCGATAACAGTATCAGCGTTTCGGACAACGGCAGGGGCATTCCCGTCGATATGCACAAGACCGAAAAGAAACCGGCGGTGGAGGTAGCGCTTACCACGCTTCATGCCGGCGGAAAATTTGACCACCGCGTATACAAAGTCTCCGGCGGCCTGCACGGTGTAGGGGTAAGCGTGGTTAACGCCCTTTCGGATTGGCTGGAGGTAGAAGTTAGGAGGGACGGCAAGGTTTACCACCAGCGGTATGAGCGCGGCAAAACCGCTTCCAAGCTGGTGGTTATCGGGAAAAGCTCTTCCACCGGTACCAAGGTGACCTTTAAGGCCGATAAAACCATCTTTAGCAAAGTCGAGTTTTCTTACGAGACCTTGTCACAGCGCTTAAGAGAGTTGGCTTTCTTAAACAGAGGATTAAAGATCAAGTTGATTGATGAGCGCACCGACAAAGAGGCGGTATTTGAGTTTGACGGCGGCATTGTTTCGTTCGTCGACTACCTCAATAAGAACAAAAACCCGCTTCATAACAAGGTAATATTTTTCGAAAAAACCCAGGATGACGTGATAGTGCAGGGTGCCATTCAATATAACGACGGGTACGCTGAAACGCTGTTTTCTTTTGCCAATAATATTAATACCGTTGAAGGCGGCACGCATCTCTCGGGTTTTAAGTCCGGTTTAACCCGCGCTATTAATCAGTATTCCAAAAACAAAAACCTGATTAAAAACGGGGATATTGCTATTTCCGGTGACGATGTAAGGGAGGGATTAACCACGGTCTTAAGCGTTAAGGTTCCCAACCCTCAATTTGAAGGCCAAACCAAGACTAAGCTGGGGAATTCCGAAGTCGAAGGGCTGGTCGCCTCATCAACCCTGGACGCTTTAAGCGCTTACTTTGAAGAGAATCCTTCGGTTGCCAACAAAATTATTGAAAAGGTTATTGTCGCTTCCCGCGCCCGCGAGGCCGCGCGTAAGGCCCGGGAGCTTACCAGAAGAAAGGGAGCATTAGAGGGCGCAGGGTTACCCGGGAAATTAGCCGATTGTTCCGAAAGAGATCCGGCGCTATGCGAGCTCTATATTGTGGAGGGAGATTCAGCCGGCGGGAGCGCGCGCCAGGGCCGCGACAGGCATTTTCAGGCTATCCTCCCGATTAAAGGGAAAATCCTGAACGTGGAAAAGTCGCGTTTGGATAAAATCTTAAGCAACGAAGAAATACGCACTATAATTACGGCATTAGGTACGGGCGTGGGCGAAGAATTTGACCTGACCAAGTTGCGGTACCATAAATTAATACTTATGGCCGACGCCGACATCGACGGGTCGCATATCCGTACGCTGCTGCTTACGCTTTTGTATCGGCAGATGCCAAAACTTGTAGAGGAGGGACATATCTATATTGCGCAGTCGCCTCTTTTTAAGATTAAACGCGGCCAGCGGGAAGAGTATATTCAGAGCGAGGCCCAGATGAACTCCATGCTATTGGATCTTGGCCGGGAAGGGCTTAAATTAACCAATGTAAAGACTAAAGACACCTACACTGATAACCAATTTAAAGAAATACTTGCGATATTGGTGGAAATTGAAAATTACGCTCGCATTTTAGACAAAAAGGGAGTAGATTTCGTAAAATACCTTGGTTTTAGACATCAAAAGACCAAAAAACTACCTATTTATAGGGTAAAAGTGGATGAAAAAGACCAGTTTATTTATAATGACCACGAGTTATCCAAGCTTACTGCAGCCGGGAAACTGGAAGATAAGATAGACGTTTTGGAGCTTTTTGAAGCCCAGGAATTGGACAAAGTTATTACTAAGTTGGATAAATTGGGGCTGGATATCGAAACCTACGAATCTGCCCAGGTTACGGAAGAAACGGGCGTCCGTAAAGGCGCGGAGAAAAAGCCCAAGGTACTTTACCGCATTTCCGATGAAAAGGAACGCGCTGATTTCGCGAGCTTAAAGGAAATTTTAAGCTTTGTAAAAACCCAGGCCCAAAAAGGTATGACTATTCAACGCTATAAAGGGTTAGGCGAAATGAACCCTCAGCAGCTCTGGGAAACCACCATGGATCCCGAGAAGCGCACCCTGTTGAAGGTAACGCTGGATGATACGGTTGCGGCAGATAAGATTTTTACGGTATTAATGGGGGATCAGGTAGAGCCGCGCAGGGAGTTTATCGAAAACTTTGCGCACCAGGTAAAAAACCTAGACATTTAAGTTAGAAAAAAACCTAGCTCCTCGCCTAAGCGCACAAAAAGCGCTTAGGGTTCACTAAAGCGCTTTTTATGCAGGCGAGGAGTCAATTCGCCCAAACAACTTACGAACACTTCCTGCCTGCCTACCGGCAGGCAGGAGTTCGTAAGTTGTGGGCTCATTGATGTACACCTTAAACGAAAAAATAGTTCCCAGGGATATTGAAGCAGAAGTCAAAGACTCCTACCTTAATTACGCCATGAGCGTCATTGTAGGGAGGGCCCTGCCGGATGTGCGCGACGGCTTAAAGCCGGTTCATCGCCGCATTCTTTACGCGATGAAGGACCTCAATCTTGAACATACCAAACCGTACAAAAAGGCAGCCCGCATCGTAGGCGAGTGCCTCGGGAAATACCACCCGCACGGAGACCTGGCCGTGTACGATGCCTTAATCAGGATGGCCCAGGATTTTTCGTTGCGTTATACGTTAGTTGAAGGGCAGGGCAACGTCGGCTCAATCGACGGAGACTCGCCTGCCGCGATGAGATATGTGGAAGCGCGGCTCGCCGCAATTGCCGACGAGATGCTCGCGGATATCGAGAAAAATACCGTTGACTTCATGCCTAACTTTGATGCCTCCCTGACCGAACCGACAGTGCTGCCTGCGCTTTTACCCAATCTTCTGGTCAACGGCTCCTCCGGGATTGCCGTCGGCATGGCCACCAACATGCCGCCGCATAATTTAAGCGAGGTCATCGACGGCATTATTCACCTGTTAGATAATCCCGACGCCGAAGTCAAAGACCTTATGCGCTATATTAAGGGGCCGGATTTCCCTACCGGCGGCTTAATCTGCGGCAAAGGAGGCATCAAGGACGCGTATTCTACGGGCAAGGGCAAGCTTTTGCTCCGGGCCCGGGCTTCCATTGAGCGGCAGAAACAGGGCAAAGACTCCATTATCATTACCGAGATACCGTATCAGGCGAATAAGGCGACGCTCATTGAATCCATGGCTGCTTTGGTTGAGGACAAGAAGATTGACGGGATCGCGGATATCCGCGATGAGTCCGATAAAGAAGGGTTGCGCGTTGTCGTTGACCTGCGCCGGGACTCTGAGCCGCAAATTGTTTTAAACCAGCTCTTCAAACACACGCAGCTGGAGGTTACCTTCGGCATCATCAATCTTGCCCTCGTCGACGGCCGGCCAAAGGTGCTGGATTTAAAACAGATCATCCACCAGTACATTCTCTACCGCAAGGAGATTATCCGCAGGCGGACGACATTCGATTTAGAAAAAGCCAGGGCCCGCGCGCATATCCTTGAGGGCTTGAAAATCGCCCTCAAGTACTTAGACCAAATCATCAAGCTGATCAAGACGAGCAAGAGCCCGCAGGCAGCTAAAGAAGCGTTGATGAAAAATTACGATTTAAGCGATATACAGGCGCAGGCGATTTTGGAAATGCAGTTGCAGCGCTTGACTGCTCTGGAGCGGGATAAACTGGAGGCAGAATACCTAGACCTGATTAAGAAAATCCAGCTTTATGAATCCATATTGGCTTCGGAAAAGAAAATAGAAAGCATCATCAGGGAAGAATTAGCGGAGCTGAAGAAAAAATACGGCGATGAGCGTCTGACCGAAATAGTTGGGGAGGCAGAAGAGATTGAGGTTGAGGACCTGATTGCCGAAGAAGACGTGGTGGTGACGATCAGCCATGCCGGGTATATCAAGCGGTTACCGGTGAGCGGCTACCGCAAGCAGAAACGCGGCGGCAAAGGGGCAACCGGGGCCGAGGTTAAAGAAGAAGATTTTGTTGAGCACTTATTTGTGGCCTCTACCAAAGATTACCTTATAATATTTACGGATAAAGGAAGGGTCTATTGGCTTAAGGTGTATGAAATACCCCAGGGCAGCCGGATTGCCAAGGGAAGGGCCTTGATTAATCTATTACAATTGGCATCGGATGAGAAGGTAAGCGCAACAATCCCGGTCAAGGAATTTTCCACGGATAGTTTTCTGGTTATGGCTACAAAATTAGGCGTTATCAAAAAGACCCGCCTTGATGAATACAGCAATCCGCGTAAGGGCGGTATCATCGGCATGACCATTGAGAAGGGCGATGAGTTAATCGAAGTGAAGCTCACCGACGGAAAACAGGAGCTTTTTATCGCCACCCACCAGGGCAAGGCCATCCGTTTCCCCGAATCACAGGTCCGCGATATGGGCAGGGCCGCTAAGGGCGTGCGGGCAATTTCTTTAGCCAAAAAAGATACGGTGATTGCCATGGAAGCGGCGCAGAAAGAAAATACCGTATTAACCGTAACCGAACTGGGGTTTGCCAAGCGCACCCCCATTGACCAATACCGTGTCCAGCGGCGCGGCGGCAAAGGCATCATCAACATGAAGGTCACGGCTAAAAATGGAGCGGCAGTCGGTTTAAAAAACGTTTCGGATAATGATGAGTTAATGGTCATTACCCAAAACGGAATGTTCTTGCGCTGCCCTATTAAAGACATCCGCTCAACCGGGCGCTCTGCGCAGGGGGTCCGCCTCATCAAACTCTCGGATAAAGACAGAGTCTCTTCGGTAGCGCATGTAGTGATAGAGGAAGATTAGCTGACCCCGTCGTCTAGTCTGGTCTAGGACACGAGCTTTTCAAGCTTGCAACACGGGTCCAAATCCCGTCGGGGTCATTTAGATATGCGTTACAAAATACTCCTGGGCTGTACTCTCCTGTTCGGTATAGCCGTTATCATTCTCGCCCAATTCTCTATCCCCACCCTTTTTAGCGCCGACGGGTATCTGCATATCCGCATGGCCCAATTCCTGAAGGAATGGGGGCCCCATTACGATTTTCACTGGGCACGCTATTCTGTGTTTGCCCGGAATTTTGCCGACAAAGACTTCCTCTACCATGTGCTTCTCATCCCCTTTACCTTTTTCCCCAACATATTCTTTGGCGCCAAGGTTTCCGCCGCCTTATTTACGGCGGCCCTGTATTTGATTTTCTGGTGGATGCTTGCGCGGCATTGCCGGCAAAAATACCTGATCCTGCCTTTTTTGATCGCGTTTTTGTGCTCCGCTGCGTTCTTGCAGTCCCTCAGCCAGCCGCGGAATATGATTATTATCATCGCCCTCACCCTTTTGTTCACCGATGCCCTGATTAAAAAAAATCAATGGGTTTTGTTTATCATAACGTGCGTCTATGCCCTCACTCATGTCTCCAGTCCCTATCTTTTGTTGTTCGCTTTGCTGGGGGAGGGGGTCCGCTTTGCCAATGAGCGGGAATTCTCCCGGGAATCAATAGTTACGGTAGCGCTCGGGCTGGTTGCCGGATGTTTAATGCATCCGAACTTCCCGAATAATCTTTTGATTTTTTATTTAAACGGCATACTCGTGCCGATTTTTGCGCTGAAGTGGGGTTTGGAGCTCGGGGCAGAATTCTTTCCTACCGATACCAGGGATTTTGTATTGAGTTATCCGTTTATTTTAATCGCGCTCCTGCTCCTTATCGCCCTCGGCGCCACCCAGACTAAAAAGGCAAGGACCTCGACTCAGATATGGCTGGCGATTACGGGATTTTTCTTTATCTTTTCCTTTTTTTCACAGCGGTATCTCGCCCATGTCTATCCCCTGGTCTTAATTTCCCTGGCCAGCTACCTCTCGGATTGGCTGGCGGCACGCGAAGGCCTTACGGCGCTGCGGCAAAATAAGTACCTGCGCGCGGCAACGGCCATCGCCGGCCTTTTGCTGTTTATCCTGCTCGGGCTTCATACCTATAAGGGGTTCCGGCAGCGCCTCGTATCCGAACGGATATATAACGGGCACTACGAAGCAGTAGGGGCGTTGATGTCTCGCTATATTCCCGCGGGCGAGGTTATCTTTCATGCCAACTGGTCGGACTCACAGTATTTTATCGGGCTTAATCCCAAAGACGATTATTTTGTTACCCTTGATCCTATCTACATGTATTATTGGGACAAGAACCTCTATAACCTCTATCGGGAAACCGCCTTTGGCCGGGCTGCCGATCCCTATGCCGCATTAAAAAATATCTTTAAGGTAAACTACGGGTATGTCGGTAAAAATTATTTTTCGGGTTTGATTGCCCAGATCAGGCCTGACCCGCGCTTTGAGGTTATGGCTGAGGACGGGCTCGGTCTGATTTTTAGAGTGAAATAAGATTTTCCAGGTTGACCCTGGTCGGTTTCTGTAGTATTGTAAAAGGAAGAAAAACCTAACTCCTCGCCTAAGCACTCAAAAAGCGCTTAAGGATTTGACTAAAGCGCTTTTTGAGTAGGCGTGGAGTCAATTCGCCCAAACAACTTACTCACACTCCCTGCCTGCCTTCCGGCAGGCAGGGGTTCGTAAGTTGTGGGCTCATTGATGTGTGGGATAGTCGGATATATAGGAAAAAGAGATGCCCAATCCATTTTGCTTCAGGGATTAAAACGCCTGGAATACCGCGGCTATGATTCAAGCGGGATGGCGGTACTCGGCGTCAACAATTGCCCGGTTATCAGGAAGGCACCAGGCAAGATCAAGGTGCTGGAAAGCCTCCTTAAGAAAAAGCCCCTTTGCGGAAACGCGGGCATCGCCCACACAAGATGGGCAACCCATGGCGCTCCCAACCAGATTAATGCCCACCCCCACCTTGACTGTAAGGCGGAAATAGCGTTGGTGCATAACGGCATCATCGAAAACTACGAAACCTTGAAATCCCGCCTTATCAAAGAAGGACATCATTTCCGCAGCCAGACCGATACCGAAGTCATCGTGCACTTGATTGAGAAGTTTTATCGCCGCGGCTCGCTGGAAGATGCCGTGCGCAGGGCCCTTGCCTGTCTTGAGGGATCGTTTGCCGTCGGGGTGATTTCGAAAAAGGATCCGGGGAAAATCATCGGCGCGCGTTTAGGCAGCCCCTTGGTGGTAGGGATCGGCAAAGGCGAAAATTTTCTTGCCTCGGATGCACCCGCGCTTTTAGGAGCGACGAAAGACGTAATATTCCTGGAAGATAAAGACATGGCGGTTTTAACCGAAGACAAAGTTACGGTGCTCAATCTTGCCGGCAGCAAAGTAGCGCGAGCCCCTGTGCGCATCACCTGGGATATTTCGCAGGCCCAGAAACAGGGATGGCCGCATTTTATGCTTAAGGAAATCAATGAGCAACCGCAGGTGCTGGCGAACATGCTCAGTCACAGGGTACTCAAAGACAGGTCCGGGGTAGGGTTTGAAGCGCTCAAGATTACACCCCGGGTATTTTCGGCAGTGCGCAATATTGTGGTGATTGCCTGCGGCACGGCGTACCATGCGGGGATGTGCGGCAAATATATCCTTGAGGAATTATGCAGGATGCCGGTTGCCACCGACCTTTCCAGCGAGTTTCGCTACCGCAACCCTTTAATTAACCAAGGGACGCTTGCTATCGCCGTAAGCCAGTCGGGCGAGACCGCTGATACTCTTGCGGCAGTCAAAGAGGCCAAAAAAAAGGGTGCAAAAATTTTGGCAATCTGCAATGTATTAGGCTCAAGTTTAGTGCGGGAATCCGACGGAGTCATCTATACCCATGCCGGGCCGGAGATAGGGGTGGCCTCAACCAAGGCGTATACCGCCCAGCTGGCAACGTTTTATCTTTTCGCCTTGTATTTAGCCGGGCTAAGGCACACCATGACCCGGGTTGCGATTTCCCGCTCGCTTGATATTTTGAAGGATTGCGTACGGCTTCAGGGAAAGGTTTTAAAACAACAGCACCGCATTAAAAATTTAGCCTACCGGCACTCCCATTTTGGTTCATTCTTATTTCTTGGGCGAAACATCAATTACCCGTCGGCATTAGAGGGGGCATTGAAATTAAAGGAGATTTCCTACATCCCTGCCGAAGGATACGCCGCCGGAGAGATGAAGCACGGGCCGATTGCGCTTATTGACGAATACCGGGCCGTGGTGTGTATCGCTCCCCATTCAAAGATACACGCAAAGATGGTCTCGAATATTCAGGAGATCCGCAGCCGGTGCGGGAAAATAATCATTATCGCTACCGAAGGCGATAAAGCGGCAAAAGAGCTGAGCCGAGAAGTGATTTATATTCCGAAAGTGGACGAATTTTTCTCGCCGTTAATTGTCGCGCTCCCCTTGCAGTTGTTAGCCTACCATATTGCGGTGAAACGCGGCTGCGATGTGGACCAACCGCGCAATCTTGCCAAGTCCGTTACGGTGGAATAATGCTTTATATCGTCGCCACCCCCATCGGCAACCTAAAAGATATTACGCTTCGCGCTATCGAGGTCTTAAGGTCCGTTGATCTGATTGCCTGCGAAGATACCCGGCACGCCAGGATTCTCCTCGACCATTACCAAATTAAAACTCCCACTACCAGTTTCTTCCAGCACAACCAGATTACGAAAGGGCAGTATCTGCTCAAACTCCTTAAGGAAGGCAAATCTATTGCCCTTATCTCTGATGCCGGCACGCCGGGCATACTTGACCCCGGGTACCATATTATTAACCTCGCTATTAAGAACGAGATTGAAATCACTTTTATCCCCGGGCCGACCGCCTTTGTCCAGGCATTGGTGTTATCGGGAAAGCCCTGCCACCAGTTTCTCTTTGAGGGGTTCCTGCCCACCCGTTCAGTCAGCCGCCAGAATCGCCTGCGCGAATTAGCCAACCTAAAACGCACCGTCGTATTTTATGAATCTTGCCACCGGATTTTAGCCACGCTGGAAGACATCAAGGTTGTTCTGCCAGACAGGCAACTTATTGTGACAAGGGAACTTACGAAAAAATTCGAAGAGATAAAACGTGGCAGCGCAGAAGACCTTTTAAAGGAATTCAAGCAGCAAAAACCCCGCGGTGAATTCGTGGTAGTCCTCTAGGTAGCGCTTTCTTAAAATCCCCTCCAGCCCTTGAAATCCCCTTACCTATATAGCATACTTAATTAATACGGCTGATAAACCGACTCGACCCAGCGGGTCACCCTACAAATTAAATCTATCTGAATGTCACGCAAACTCTCAAAAATCACTTCTCTATTTTTATGCTTTACTTTTCTCTTTCAGCAATCGGGTTTCACCCAGGTTGCCGGGCAGCTCAATATTGCCGGTTACCTGACCCAGCTTCACAGCCCGCTTATTTCTGAAAAATTCCGTCCGCTGCACTTACGCTCTCTTTCCTACGATACCGCAACCAACAACTTTAAACTCCTCCTTGACAAAGGTGATTTTGAGAAGGCTCAGGGACTGTCCCCGCACGCTAAGGCACAGGTGATTAAGGGGACTGTCCCTGAGCGTGCCGCACTCGACAAAAATCTAACCCAAGCCACCAAAACTTTGTTTGGTTATTTTCTCATTGGTATTACCTTACCCGACTCCAGCTTCTGGGTGAATTTAAGACCCGACTCCCCGGACACTATCATTGATGACTACGTGGCTCAGACCGACGTGGGAAAGATCCTCTTAGAAGCAGACCTGCAGCTTAAAAAAGACACCGCCGGCTTTACTTCACCTCAAACCCCAGAGGGCAAACAATACTGGGATAAACTCTACGCCAAAGCCGGGGAACTTTTAGGTAACGACAATACTACTGTCCCTACTTTGGTCAGGCCCTGGATAGTGCCGGGTGAAATCATCATCCGCGAGACCCAAGACAACGCCTACATTTACAAGGCTACCCTTAAAGTAATGTTGGAACAGGACTATCTCAAGAATTCATCCACCTATAACTTCACTGACCCCAGGCTGAAAGCCCTGAACGAATATTCTTCCCAGCTGATGCGGGAATTGATTATCCCCAAGCTTACCAAAGAAGTAAATACCTCGAAAAGATATGCGCCCTTACGGCAAGTGTATTATTCGCTTATCTTAGCCCAATGGTTTAAACAAAGGTTCTTGGGCAAGGAGGGGCTCTACTCGCGCCTTATCGACCGGAAAGACCTCGCCGGCCTTACTTCTGAAGAGGGCTGGTCAAAACTTTCCTACTTTCAAGCGTATCAGAAGTCCTTTAAAGAAGGCGAATATGATTTAAGAGTGCAAACAGGTCTGACAGTAAGGAGCTATTTTTCCGGAGGGATTATGCTCGCCGCTCGAAATTTTCCCGCCCAACCAGGTAAACCAGGGGAGACAACCAGCAGTCCTCTCGGGGCAGACAGCCTTATTCAGTGTATACAAGGAAGACCGGACGCCTCTCTTTTTAACAGGAATAATCTCTTCGCTGGTATTACCCCGCAAGGGATATCAGTTGCAGATCAACCTTGGGCGCAGGCGAAGCCCGGCGTCGCTTCGCCGATGGCTGCCGAAAAAATGGCGGCCTCGCCGGTTCGGGGTAGCAGTGCTGCGATACAAAAGGTTTCATCCCCCGCGATAAAACAGTCTACGCGGCGGGACTTTATGAAGTCCTTGGCTGGTGGAGCGATGACGGCCGGGGTGGCTGGCTCAGCTAATGCCAAGGATGCCTCTCGCCAGGACGCGGCACTGACACATATACGAACAAATCTTCCCGATGATTTAAAAGAGCAGACGCGCCTCTATACAGAAGCCAGACAAAAATTCGAGGAGAGTCGAAAGAAAAAAGAGAAAAAAGAAGTATTGTCTCCCCTGGATAGACAGCGCGTTGCAATAGGAAGACCCCTATGGCTGACGCTTAAAAAGCGTTATTTTTACGCTGAAACAAGCTGGGGTAAATCCCCCATTTATTTAATCCCTGTCAAGGGCCTTTTCATGGCTGCTGGCAGGGCAGTTTTAAGGCCTGCGGATTACGCGGCCGTTCCCTCCCGCAATATCATATACGTTGATGCCCAGATGCGCGATAATCCTCAAGTAATTGCGCAAATAAAAAGTACAGCCAAAAATATTGACAACAAAGAAAAGCTGCTAGCCTATATACTCCCGCTCGGGGCGGTTGCCGCCATATTCGCAGGGGCGCTTATCCTCGCGCTTAAACAGATGGATATCCCCGCGCATTACCGCGCCAGAAGGTTAGTAAATGACATTGATTCGCTGATAAAAGGAAAACAAAGAGCCGGAGATAAAATAATTAATATTGCGATTTTGCCTGATCATGACACCTTGTTTACGATCACCGCTAAGGCAGGGTATAAAATTGTTATTATGAAAAATGGCGCGCACAAGATTGAATCCGCAATAAAGAAGCACGTTTATTATGAAGACCTGGGCAGAACAGCGCCTAGCAAAGATAACATTGAATACCGGCTTGAACTGGTGCAAAACATTGTCAGGGACGCATTGGAAGAAAGAAGGGACAATCTTATTCAGTTAGTAGCCAGAAGGGAACTGGATCCGGGACAAATTGCCTTATTTTCTTCGCTTCGCCAGCAGATGGAAGGGCATCTTCTTCCGTCAGGATTCAGAAACTTCAATAATGGTTTTTCCGGCAGAGAAGCGCTTGATGTCTTGTCGCTTGGGTTAATCAGGATGCTTTCACAGGGGGGCGCAATCTCAACCCTGGAGGACTTTCTCATTCGCGCTTATTATAGCGAGATGAGGCCTTATGCAACGGTAGTTTTGTCTTATTTATCTAAAAATAGCCGTGTGGTTGATTCGACTGCGGTACAGTTGCTTGATTGGTTAAAGGACTGGAATGGCAATAAGACGCTTGATTTAGCAGACAGCAAGGTACCCCTGTCTGTCGATGACGGCGTTCAGATTTACCAAATCCTGAAAAGATCTATAGCCGTGCACAGGGCAAGGACCCGGATGGAGGTGGAAGAAAAAACGCTTGATGAGCTTTTGCCCTATCTTATTGATGGATTTTCCAGATTGTGGGAAGAAGAAAAAATCCCGCAGGTAACAGCCCAGGAGATAGTCAGAAAGCTCATCTATAAATTGGCCTCCGGCAATTCAGAAAGTCGGGAGAAAGAGGTCGGCATATTATTGGGGATGCTGCAGGCAAGCAGCCCGGCAGAGCCTGCAAAAAGGGCAACGCGGGAAGACCTGTTTATCAATATCCTGCTCAGCACAAGGAAAGATTTAGGCAGGGTTGGAGAAACGCTGAAGATTCAGAACCGCATCGTTGCCAGTTTCAGGTCTCCGCGCGCGATACTGGTAAGTGTTTTAAACGCCATCAGGATGGCCCCGCGAGGAGACAGGAGAGATTCAATCTCCGAGCTGTTTAGATCGGATGACTATCATAGACACCTTTTAGAGCTGGGCCCTGAACAAAAGCAACAATTAGCGGCTTTGCAAATTCCCGGCTTCGCCGAACTCATAGAACAAATTATCAGCTTCTGGACGCCTCCCGCGCTCACTTCAACTTTTAACAATCGCGATGTCTGCGCCAATATAGTTAAAACCGCATTGCATCTTTCAGAGCGCAATCCTGAAATGAAGCTGTTTCTGTTAGAGGTTTTAGGCAACAGCGTTTATCTCCAACAAGAATTAGACGCCGCTGATATAGACGTGGTTAGCCTCGCAGATTTTATACGCTCAGGCCTCCTCGAAAACAATCCCAGGGAAGATACAAGGAATGGCCTGTTAGACCTGTTATGCGCGCTCGCCAAACAAAACAGTGCGGTATTAAATAAAATAGTTGAGATCTTAGATGATGAGGGCGTCAGCAACGAGTTTAAGATTAAATTGCTCTCGCATTCCGATATTTTGGGCAGCAGTATTTATGCCGCCGTAAATAGAAATAGTTCATTGCACGGAGACTTTGTCGCGTACCTGAAAACCAAGCCGGGCATATTTTTTACCCGCATGGTTGAGATTGTTACTGCGTTTAATCCCCGCCTTCTCCCGTATCTGGGTAAAACACAAACAATGGCCGATTCCGTGAACTCGCGAGACCAGCTGTCGTTTCTGGTAGGGCCGTTAATGAACGGGACGCTCAACGAAGAATTCCGGTGGCTAGAGGGCGACGTATTGAAAGTTATCCATGGGCAGCCGGCCCTGGCCAGCGCCTTCATTGAATTTTTGACGGTTGACCAGCGCTATTTTAACGAAAACATGCAGACCCTCCTGGGTGTATTTAACCCCGCGCTTTCTGATAGAACTAACGAAATAGAAGGAATAACCGCTGATTCTTTTACTAATAATGCATTTTTCATTACAGCTCTCATGGATGGCTCCATAAACGAAGCTATCATTGCATCAAACGGGGACATCCTTAAATTCACGGAGGTTGTTTTTGCCAGCAGTCCGGTGACTACAGATTTCAAAATAAATTTTATCAATCATTTATATATCAGCGACCGCTACCAGGAATATAATACCAGAACAACGAACATCCTGCTTGCTGCATTGAAGAAAATCAGGGGAGACGATAAGGATGCCCAGCAGCTGCGCCAGGCGGTCAGCGATAAATTTAACCAGCTCGCGCGGTATATGAAGGACCTCTTACTTGAGCAGCTGTCACAGGCAATGAACGAGGATGGCTTTGATGGTCAAGGGTACGCCGTAATTGCAAAAACCCTGATTGCGCTGGCCAAGACAGATAAAGAGAAAGCAAAATTTGCCGCGATCCTCGCCCAGAGGCATAGTACGCTTAACCGTCTTACCGTATTAGCGCCAGACGCAAGGAGAGAATTAATACCGAGTGACATTGAATTCATTGAACTTGTCAATCAGCTAGCTAACAAGGCAGAAGCGCTTGCCCGTCTGTCGGCTATTGAACTGCAAAATCTCGACCTTCTTTTAAAAGATAGGTACAAAAAATGGCCCAAGGGGGGCGTGTCATATGTAACCGTTATCGTCAATTTAATCGAAAAGAAAGAGATTTCCTTAACCGATGCCGAGCTGGAAAGATTAACAAGATACAATCAATATTTCAGCCATTTCAGCCCGTTGATATATACGCGATTTAAGAGTTGTCCGGCGGGCAAAGAGGAGGAGTTCTTAAAAGGCGTGAAATCCTCAGTAGCAGGCATTCTGGATGGCAGGCCGTATATGGAGGTTAAGGCAGCCCTGCAGGCCTCGGATTCGACGATAGATGACAGATTTATCTTTGACCTTTTGATGATCGTATCGCCTAAATTCAGGGCAGGGGTCAGCGATGAGCAATTGCTAAGCAATTTACAGCGCGGTATCAATGCGGATAAGCAATGGCGAAGCCACATAGAGAATTTTATCGGCACGATCAACAGGGAGAGGGCGCACGCGTATCCTCAAATAAGCATTTCAGGCAACCGTTTAGTAATCACGCATCAATTGCCGTTGATTCAAAGGGGATTGGCTCCGGGAGAACAGCTGGAGCACGATAGTTCGCAGCAGCTGCTCGAAGCGCTCTCGAAAAAGCGCGAAACGGAAGGGGCGCAGGAAAAGCCGATGCTGCCGGCAGTGCTTATGCCGTTTAACGGAGAGAGCGCAGACGATTATGTGCAGAGAGTAAAGGATGCCTATTGCCGCTGGTTAGGCGAGAGCGCTTATGTTGCTGAAAGGATAAAACAGATAAGAGAAGCCCTTGATCAGCATCAGGATGTTACGGCCATGGGATTGCTGGCTACCCTGCTTGCCGACGGCTTTAAGGATGTGCTGCGGGACGCTATCAATGAGGCCGATGAAAGCATTGACGCTAAATTCAAAAAACAGTTTAATAAGGCCTTCAACGAGCTCCTTGATAAACTCGGCATTCTTTTAGGCGTCCCGGAGGATAAATCCAGGGGTAGCATCGGTGACATTGCCTTTGAATTCAGCAAAGCGAAAAACCGGCTTGTCGGCAGGGCTATCAGGGGCGCGGCAAAACCTTTAAGTGAACTGGAAGCCGGCGTTAAAGATAAGGTGACCGCGGATGTTTACGCAGCCTTCGTTAATATGGTAACGCGGTACGCCCTTGCCCATAGCCGAGAGGATTCGGAAAGAAGGTGGCGGGAAATAGTTGCGAATTTGGAACAAAACGATAATGAATCCGCGCTGATATTAGGGCAAATAATTAGTTCCGAAAGCGCTCAATTCCCTGTCTTGGAAAAACCCGCCATAGATGATATCAATACGCCCAATGAAAAGATAGCAGCCCAGGTCAAAAATCTCGGCGACAGCGGGTTAAGAGAATACCTTCAAACCCACGCCTTAGCCAATACCCGGCAAAAAGCCCAGGAGCGCTGGCAAAGAATAGTTGCCACCCTGGCCGCGGATAATCCGGATTTTGCACAGAGGATACAGCCTTTGATTGCCCGCCTGGATTTGCCGGTTATTCAAAGCCAGCAGGATGAGATTTTTGGCAGGTTGCATAACCTTGTTTTTGCCGATACCGTCCATGAAATAAACGGCAACCAGGCAAAATTAATAGACCGGGTTGTCGGCACCGAGGTTTTAGAGTTGGAACTTGCTAAAACCGCCTGGCAGTCTGTCTATGGCGCTACCGCAGACATATGCATTTATCATGATATGAATTTATTGGATCAGCCGACCTTTCTCCTGTTAGCCTTGAAAGCAAATGGACAGTTTGTCGGATACGTTAATATGCATATGGTGACCAAGAAGGATGGTAAAAAAGTGCTGCTGCTGGCAGGGATCAATCCCAGCGATCAATATCTTTCGGGCCATTCGGCCCGGGAGATATTTGAAGCGATAATTGACAGCGCGAGGTCTTTAACCGATATTTCAGGGATTGATATTCTCGCAATTTCTACAAACGGGGCTGCTATTTCAAACAGGCAGCCGATCGCAAGCTTAGTTGTACACCAGAATTACGATAAAGACAAATTAGGATTTGACCACGCGGTGGGAAGTGGTTACACCAGTGATGAGTATTTTATTGTTTGGGAAAGGGATGCCAAGCCTGTAAGCCAGGACATCCTTGATTCTATAAGCCGGCAGCTGCCCGCGGAATTGACGGGTATCGTAGATGTTGAGGAGTTATATAGAATAGACAGGACCGCTGTAGCCGATATAAGAAATCACCTGAATAACAACCAGGAGAACATCGCTTATCTGCAAAAGATATTTGAGCAGATGGATGCGCGGGTCGGCAGCGTAAAGGCAAAAATCATCGTCACTAATATGGCCTCAATGCTATTCAAATACGGCAGGCCGCTCAGCAGGGTCAAGGTTGATTTAAGGGCAGAGGGCGCCGGCGTTATAGAAGTAATCCACCAGGACGGGATAGATATAGAGCGTTTAAAGCAAAACGACGAAGAAACTTTACTGCTCGCGCATGCCGCCTCGCCGGTTACCCAAACGAGAGAACATGCCGCCAGTTCGCCGGTAACGACGGAGCTCGCTTTGAATGAAGCAGAGATTAACCCCCGCACCCTACCCTTGCGGGAGCTCGAGGACCAGGAGAGATTCCTTCCTGTCGGCCAAGGGGAGTTCGACATTGTACGCGCGCGGGACCATCTGTCCGTGATTACCTCTATCGGCGCAGATCCGTGCGTGCTCGTCGTCATTGATGACAGGGAGAACGGCATAAGCCTCCTGGCGCATATGGACGGCAATAACGCCGTTGCGGATGAGTCCTATTCGGCGTTCTTCGACGCCCTTGCGCAGGAAGGCACTTCGCTTGCCGATGTGCGCATCCATCTCTTCGGGGCGGACAACACTCTCAGCAGGGATACGGGACAAACGATTAAGAGCGGCATAGAAAAGGAGATGCGCAGGCGCGGCGCTTCTTTTGACGTGAACGGGAGAATCAAGGAAGATTTTACCGGGACACAATCACGCAGCATCGGCATCGACGCAAATGGAGGCATACCATTTACGCTCACCAAACCGCTTGCCCACACAAATGCGGCCTTCATAAGAGGCATGAACAGGCGCAGCGTGTACGGTAACCCCGTGCGGCGCCTGAAACCCTCTGACCGCGAAACCCAGGATTCATACATAAAACAGATTCCCGCATACCCGCCGATTGGCCGTCCCGAGGCCGTCACCGCCGTTGCCAGCTCGCCGGCGCAGGAGCCAACGAGCGCCTCCAGCCCGGCGCAGACAGTTGAGCTTAAACCGGGAGACAACATTTATTATCCCAGTGCGGCGTTGGATACATTTACAACAGTAGCTCGAGAAGGAGGGTCGATTTCCGGCTCGCTTCAGATATTCGAGATTTTCCTCGAGCACGTTGCAGAAGCATTAGCCGGTAATGATTCTACAGAGATAAGCCATACTGTTAAACGAGGTTCAGAGGTCATCGCAGAAATCTTAAGCCTGCTTGACAGCTCGCAATTATCGCGGGAAGAGATAATCCGGAATGTTCCGAAGCTCCTTCCTCTATTAGGAGAACTTGAGGATTTAAAGATGCGGCTAATATTTGGCGGCTTCGGTTTTTACGGGGCCGAGGTTGAATATCAGAACGCCAGATATCCCCTGGGAGGGGATTTCATCAAAAGATTATTAGCCGGCCAGCGGAGCGATACAGTTGTTTGGGTTTCATTCTCCGCCAGCTCGCCGGCGGAGACGCCTGATGCAATTTCATTTGAGCGCCAGCCAAACAACACCTTCAACTACGCACTCTACAACAACAGGATGCGCATCGGCGCGCTGAGAATGGACGTGTACCAAAATACACAAACGGTTGTTGTATCAGACGTTCTGATCTACCCAGAATATCAGGGCAACGACTATGGACTAAAAGTAATACAGGCAGTAGCTCGGTATGCTGCGCAAATACGTTATACAGTGGAAATGGTCAATTTTTATAACCCTTATCTGGCGCAGATCGGCCTCCAGATCATCGATAATCCCCAGGTATCATCCATTGATTCCCCAAGCACGTGGTTTGAGGCCACCAGTAACGAAGGACAGGCCTTGCTGAATGGCCCCACCCTTTCGAGCGCCGACCCTGTCTCGAAAAAAATCGTACAGTCGTATCAAACGCACATCAATCTGCGAGGAACCCCCAGGCCTGCATACGACAGCCATGTCCTCGCTACGCCGCCGCAAGAGGCCTCCTCGCCGTCGCAGACGGACAATGAAAAAGTTGGCCTCCAAGATGCTTCGCAAAATTCGCTCAGCATCGATTCCCGCACAGAGAAAGCAGGGGGAATCGACTTCCGCGCCCTGCCTGTTCAAACAAGCCATGACTCTGGCGCTTATGGCTTGTTTGATCCCGCGCATCGCGCGGGACCTCTCAAAACAAGCCATGACTCTGGCGCTTATGGCTTGTTTGATCCCGCGCATCGCGCGGGACCTCTCAACCTGGATGAATCCTGGCAACAAATCCAGAATATGATTGACGCCGGCATTATCCCCTCCAGCGAACGCCTCAAGGAATACTTAGAGGCCTGCTGCTCCAACGAGAACATGAACCAGGAAATAGATAAAGTTCTAAGCTGTATTGCCGATATATTAAGACTGGAAGAAGATAGCTGCCAGCCGACAGAAGCGGCATTAAAAGAAATGTTAGTCTTGATTGAATCGGATAAGCCGCCCAAGGCTATGCAGGCAGCCTTAATTAATATTGTATCTTCCCCGCAGAAGGCGGGGCACCGGCCTATCCTTTAAGGCCGGGTGCATCCGCAGAAGGCGGGGCATCCCACCGGAGGTGGGACACCCGCCGATCCCGCCGCAGAAGGCGGCGTACCCACCACTCCGATATGGTGGGGTGGGTATACGGCGGGGTGCACAAACCATCCGATAGGTTTGGGTGTCTACCAATGAGAAGGGGCATCCTCGCCTTTTTAGGTTTATCAGCCGAAAAGGTCCCCCAAGCAGGTGCCCCTTTTTCTATTGAAATCAGGCATATTTGGTTTATAATAACTTATTATAGGAAAGGGATAACGATGGCGCGTGTTTTGAAATTGAGCCGGCATAACGCCGCAAAAGAAATAGACTTCGAATTAGCATATCTTAAGTCTTTATCGGTTAAGCAGAGATTTGCATTGATGTATAAAAAGACAAGGGAAATAATTAATCTATTAGAAAAACATGGACACCGAAGGCCTTTTGAAATTATTAAAAGAACATAGGGTGGATTTTGTAATTATCGGCGCAACCGCCTTTCCGGTTTATGGATATGTCCGCGTCACATTAGATACCGATATTTTCATAAAACCAACCGAAACTAATGCCGATAGGGCATGGCAGGCTTTAAAGAAATTCGGCTACGATGTAAGCGATATTAAAAAAGACGATTTGCTGAAAAAGAAATTGCTTATCCGGCAATATGCGGTAGAAACCGACATTCATCCTTTTGTAAAAGGGATAAGCTTTGGGCAGGTCTGGAAAAATAAAGTTAAGGCAAAGTTTGGGGATACTTTTGTTTACTTTGCTTCTTTAGGTGACCTTATTAAGATGAAGCGCGCTGCCGGCAGGCCAAAAGACATCGAGGATTTAAAGTACTTAAAGAAACTGAAAAGAAAATTGAAACCTTGACAAAGTGAAATTTTGATGGTATATTTAACTTAGTCAAAGAACCTTTAAGCCGGCTCATGAGAAGCTGGTAAGGTGGAAGGAATGAACAAAAATATCTTACAAACAAGATACCCAATTGCAAAGAGGCAGTTGGGTTTTTTAATGAGCGCATAACTTACGGAAGTCCGCCGAATGCGGACGAGGTAAGTTATGCGCGCGAATTAATCCCGAGCCTGCGAAAAAAGTGCTTTGTTCAACCCCTAAGCATTTTTTGAGCGCTTAGGCGAGGGAGTACTCCTTAGTAATTATGAAAGAAAAAGCAAAAGTATTGGATCAAGAAGCGTTACAGCGCAGCCTCCTGCGCATTGCCCACGAGATAGTAGAGAAAAACAAGGGCACCAAAGGGCTCTGCCTGGTGGGTATCCGCAACCGGGGAGCGTATCTGGCTCAGCGTCTGGCGGACTGTATCGAGAAGATTGAACGGGAGAAAATACCGGTAGGGATTTTGGATATTACGCTTTATCGCGACGACCTTACCCTGGTTGCCACCAGCCCGGTGGTTTCCAAGACAGAGATAGACTTCGATATTACCGGCAAGAACCTGGTGCTGGTTGATGATGTGCTGTATACCGGCAGGACGGTCCGCGCTGCCCTTGATGCCCTGATAGATTTCGGCCGGCCGCGCTCGATACAATTGGCAGTGCTCATAGACCGGGGGCACCGGGAATTGCCCATACGCGCGGATTATGCGGGTAAGAATATCCCCACTGCTCAAAATGAAACCGTGGAAGTGCATTTGCTTGAAACCGACGGGGAAGACGCGGTGGTTATCGTCGAAAAGGACACGTAATGGCGACTGCCTGGGATAAAAAAGACCTGTTGGGATTAGAATATTTAAGCCGGGAAGAAATAGAGTTAATTTTAACTACCGCGGAATCATTCAAAGAGATCTCCACCCGCGATATAAAAAAGGTCCCGGCGTTACGTGGAAAAACCGTGGTCAACCTTTTTTATGAGCCCTCCACCCGCACCCGCGTATCGTTTGAGGTCGCGGCCAAACGCCTCTCCGCCGACGTGATTAATATCGCCACCGAAACCTCCAGCGTTAAAAAGGGCGAGACCTTGATTGATACGGGCCTTAATATTCAGGCCCTGAAGGCGGATATCATTGTGATGCGGCATAATTATTCGGGCGCGGCGGCGATGCTGGCCCGTCACCTGGCAATCAGCGTGGTCAATGCCGGAGACGGCTGGCATGAGCACCCCACCCAGGCGCTTCTGGACATTTTTACCTTAAAAGAAAAGTTGGGCCGGCTCGCGGGGTTACAGGTAAGTATCGTCGGAGACATTGCCCATTCCCGGGTGGCGCGTTCGAACATTTGGGGTTTGACTAAATTGGGGGCGCGGGTAACCGTCTGCGCCCCCCCGATGCTTATTCCCGCCGCGATAGAAAAAATGGGAGTACGCGTCACCCATAACATAGACGACGCCTTAAAGAATGCGGATGCGGTGAACGTGTTAAGGATGCAATTTGAACGCGACGGAA
>Ga0315281_10001775_pt1 | contig 32031 bp, 32 predicted proteins | sample YL17G07_0_MG_FD_204540 | JGI IMG/M metagenome (GOLD analysis project Ga0315281, IMG submission 204540) | Sediment microbial communities from Yellowstone Lake, YNP, Wyoming, USA - YL17G07_0 | ecosystem: Environmental > Aquatic > Freshwater > Lake > Sediment | place: USA: Wyoming | collected...
CGCACTTCGCCGTACCCACAGCCCAATTCATTTCCCAAGTACGACCGCTCGCGCGCTGAATCCAGCGGTTCAGTCCAACTGATCGTATCCGTCATGCTGTCGCACGACGGATACGATCCTATTCGTTAGGCCCTGCCGAGCGAATGAGGCGACCGACATGATGGTCAACATTACGAGAGTATTTTTTCTTCTTTTTGTAGCGCTCTCAGCCATTCCTCTCAGGGCCAGTGAGCCCGTGTCCCATTTAGCTCAATGGCTGCTGTTCGAGGTCATCGAAGACGGGGCTGTAAGCAATAAGCGTGTGGCGCTCGATATCTACGCGTCACAAGACGCCACTGGAAAGACTTGGGCGGAAGCTAAAGTTGCCGTCATCACCATCGACCACACGCAAAAACGCGTTGCTCTCGATCCATATTACTGCTCAACCGATCAAGCAACTATCAAGAGTCTAAGAATAGACAAAGACGTGGTTTCCTTCGAAATGATGCCGTTTCCCCTCGCCCCAGACCGTCCGATACGCGTGATCGCAAAGCGTGAAGGAAAATCATCCGCATACCGGGTGAGCGCGATCGGATTATGGTCGAATCTCTTCACAAAAGATCCGATGAAGGTTGAATGGAAGCAAGTGTCAACAATTGAGTTGCCTTACAGAACAATCACTCGTTAGGCACCTCGGCCACTTTGAGCGCAACGTGTCCCTTGATCAGCTGCTCGTCGAGCTAACCGCCCACTATCGCGACAGAGGGTTTCCGGATTCTGCGTTGGTTCACCTCAGGTGGACTCTCGTCGCAAACACCAAGGACGGGAATGTTCGTCTCGCTACGGCCTATCCGAATTGTTCTAGGCGCGTAGAGAGCCTCCTCGGCCACTTCAAGCGTTGCCCGCCGTTCTCGGACTACTCCTTGTTGGCTTCTGCGGACGCTGTGTTTGGCTTTGCTTGCGGATACAGAATGAAGAAGTGGTCGAATGCGCCTACCAGTGAAGCCGACGTAAGGACGAACAGGCTACCCGGTGCCAATAATGCTGTTCTAGCGCAGCAAGCGCAGCTGCTCAACTTAGAACACAAGCTCGATCTTTATCTCCAGTTCGAGATTGCCCACGCCCTATCGGCGGATACTGCCTTTGCGTTCGCTAGCTCACCGAAGGACCAAGGCACTAAGGACGTTGCGTGCGAATTTCTGGCGCACGCGGTAAGCATTGGCAAGAAGATTTCAAAAGTCGTCGTGGTCGCTCATCGATATCATTTCGAGAGATGTCGCCTTGTGCTGCAGGGAATGAATATCACTGGTCTACCAATCCGAGATCAGTATTCGGGCTTTGATTCTCAGGAATCCCAACCCCGAGCGATGAGCCCCGAAGAAATGATCGTGAATGACTTTGCATCTATGGCGGGGATGGCACCAGATGCCTAACTCTAGTGGAACGGACGGGCCACCAGCACCGCGCCGGGTCTGGCTTTCCGCGTACCGGCCCGCCGTTCACCACAACGTTCGGCCACACGGGATCATCATGTCTAGTTGGAGCTTTTGGGATTGGCTCACCTATACCTGCATTGGGGTTGCAGCCCTAGTCTTGGCGCTCGACCAAGCGATCAAGGGCTCCCCTCTGCTACTTGGAAACTTGTCTGATCTCTTGGCGAAACCGAGCTGGAACTACGCTCCATTGGCGTTGATTGGATTGAGCGGCGTGCTCCTTTTGCTAAAGCAGTTCAACATGCTTGGCGCAAAGGCAGCGAATCACAACGTTCAGCTAGGTGCGCAAGATCTAGAAGTCAAATACATCAAGACGAGGCTGCGCCTACAGTTTTTGGGTGATCATCGAATCCCGCATGAAATTTCGTCTGACAACGTCGCCGTTTGGTTTGCATACTTCTCGGCTAGCCTCTCAATCACACCAATGGATGCGAGCGGCAAACCGATCGAGGGTGGAATGCAGATTCCCCCGAACTGGGTCGTCTTTATTGCTCTCGATAAGCCGGCCAAATTTCGACAAGCAATGGTTTCTTTCTCAAACTCAGAAGTGATGCCAATCACGGATACTCATATGGCCAATACCCGCGTCATAGTCATCTCTACTCGAGGGCAGATACCGGCTGGTGTTCTCACCATTGAGATTGCTGAGTGAACTCATTTCAAAGTCAGTGGCTATTCGATCGGCTGGGGCCGAACCAACCGTTCAACCGGAGCGCCAAGCGGCGGCGCCGCCTGGTACCCGTCGCGCGTTGCGCGCCGACGCCCGGTTAACGGCGGCGTTCACGGAAAAAGCACACAATTCTTTCGAACGGAGAAAAGCAGATGCCTCAAGCGAAATCTCCTACCACTGTCGTTGCTGCGGACGCCCCGCTGCGGGCCAAACCGACTTCGCCGCCCATTCCTGCCGTGATGGTCGCCAAGGTGGCGGCGGGGCGCGACAAGCGGCCGCTGGGGGATTTGTTCGGGCTGACCAACTTTGGCGTCAACCTGACCCGGCTTGCGCCGGGCGGGTACTCGGCGCTGCGGCACGCGCACGCGAAGCAGGATGAGTTCGTTTACATCCTCGAAGGCGAAGCGACGCTGGTTACCGATGCGGGCGAGACGAATCTCAAGGCCGGGATGTGCGCGGGGTTCAAGGCGGGCACGGGCGATGCGCACCACCTCGTCAACCGCACGAAGAAGGATGCCGTGTTTCTCGAAGTAGGTGACCGCAGCGCCGGTGACGCGGTGAGCTACCCGGACGACGACGTCGTTGGCTTATTCGCTCCGGACGGCAAATGGAAGTACACCAGAAAGGACGGAACGCCTTACTAACCGCCGAAGCCGTCCGCCACGCGGATGTCCACGATGTTCGGCTGGCCGCTCGCAAAGGCCTCCCGCAACACCGGGCCGATGTCCTGGGGATCGGTGACGCGCCGCGCGGCGAGCCCGAACGACTGCCCCAGTTGCAGGAAATCGATCTCCGGGTCGCGCAGATCCATGCCGGTGAACTTGCTGGTGCCGCGAAACGCCACCAGGCGCTCCTTGATGATCCGGTAGCTGCGGTTGTTGGCGATGATGTAGGTGATCGGCAGTTTGAGGTGCGCGGCGGTCCATAGCGCCTGGACGCCGTACATCGTGCTGCCGTCGCCCACGACTACCGCGACCGGCCGCCCCGGCAGGGCGAGGCTCACGCCGATGGCGCCGGGGACCGCGAAGCCCAGGCCGCCGCTCGCGAGCCCGTAGAACGCCCGCGGATCGCGCAGCGGCAGGAATCCCGGCAGCGACACCGTGGAGGTCAATCCTTCCTCCACCACGACCGCATCCTTCGGCAGCGCCTCGGTGAAGCGCAGCATCAAATACTTGGGATCGATGGGCTTCGTCTCCGCCGCGAGCATGGCGTCGATGCGTGCCTTGTCGCGCTGCGCGCTCCAGTTGCGGGGCTTGAGTTCGGCGAGCCGTTTCTGCGAACCGGCGGCTTGGCCGGATGAGCGCTTCGCGCGCAGCAGCGGCAGCAGGGCCGCAAGCGTCTCTTTCACGTTCGCCTGCACGGCGAGGTCGGTGCGATAGTTCTTGCCGAGTTCCCAGCCGCGCTCCGAAAGATGGATCACCGGAAGATTTTCGGGAAGCGGCTCCGTCGGACTGTAGACCGACATGCGCAGCAGATCGGCGCCGAGGCAGAACAGCAGGTCATACGGCTCGAGCAAACCGCGCACCAGCTTCTGGGAGCGCGTGAGCGAGCCCATGCAGGCCGGGTGCTCCGTGGGGAACTGCGCGCTGTAGGCGACCGACGACTGGTAGACCGCCGCGCCAAGCAACTCCGCAAGTTCCGCGGCCTCGGCGAAGGCGTCGTGCGTCGCGAGTTCCTGCCCGGCGATGATCACGGGTGCGTTCGAGGCCAGCAGCATTTCCGCGAGCCGGGCAAGGGTCGCATCCGACGGCCGGGTCGCGGCGTCCACGCGAATCGCGCGCCCCATGTCGAGATCGACTGACTGATCGAGTACGTCGCCCGGCAGGCTGATGAAGACCGGGCCGGTCGGCGGCGTCAGCGCGACCTTGGCCGCGCGGTGCAGGATGCGCGGCAGGTCTTCGGCGCGCGTCACCTCCACGGCCCACTTGACCATGGGCTGCGCGATCGGCACCAGCGGGTCGTAGAGCAGCGGCTCGAGCAGCCCGTGTCCCTGCTCCTGCTGGCCTGCGGTCAGGATGATCGGCGAGCCCGAGAACCTGGCGTTGTAGAGGGCGCCCATGGCGTTGCCGAGCCCGGGCGCGACGTGCACGTTGGCCGCAGCGAGCCGCCCCGAGGCCCGGCAGAAACCATCGGCCATCGCCACGACGACCGCCTCGTGCAGGCCGAGGACGAACTGCAGCTGCGGGAAGTCGGGCACCACTTCCATGATCGGAAGTTCGGTGGTTCCCGGGTTGCCGAAAAGGTGGGTGACCCCTTCGTCAACGAGCAATTGCAGAAAAGCCGCGCGGCCCGTGGTGCTCACTCTGTGCATATGCTCGATCCGGATCCGCGAAAAGGGGGTCAGAGTAAGATTTCCGAACCGCACGTGGAGATTCGTGGCTGTCGGAGGAAATCTTACTCTGACCCCCTTTTTCGCTAGCCGGTGTAGGCGACGACTTTCTGCTTTTGCTCGCCCAGCCCGCGGATCCCCAGCGTCATCACGTCGCCCGGCTTGAGGAACACCGGGTTGGGCTTGACGCCCATGCCGACGCCCGGCGGCGTGCCGGTGGTGATGACGTCGCCCGGCAACAGCGTCATGTACTGGCTGACGTGCGACACGATCTGCGCGCAGTTGAAGATCATGGTGCGCGTATTGCCCGACTGCATGCGCTTGCCGTTCACGTCCAGCCACATGTCGAGGCTCTGCGGGTCCTTGATCTCGTCGGTGGTGACGAGCCATGGGCCGACCGGGCCCGCGGTGTCGAAACCCTTGCCCTTGTCCCATTGCGAGGTGCCGAGCTGGAAGGCGCGTTCGGAAACATCGTTCACCACGCAATAACCCGCGACGTACTCCAAAGCCTCCGCTTCGGACACGTACTGCGCTTTTGAACCGATGACAATGCCGAGTTCGACTTCCCAGTCGAGCTTGGTGGAGCGCCGGGGCTGGATGACGTCGTCATTCGGCCCGCTGATGGAGGTGGTGGCCTTCATGAAGACGATCGGCTCGGAGGGAATCGGAAGGTTCGATTCCTTCGCGTGATCGCTGTAATTGAGGCCGATGGCGACAAACTTGCCGATGCCGACGAAGGGCACACCCATGCGCGGACCATTGGCGACCACGGCCAGGGTCTCGGGCTTGATCTTGGCGAGCATCTTCAGGCCGCGTGGCGCCAGTTCCTTGGGGCCGATGTTTTCCACCACCTTGGAAAGATCGCGCAGGCGCCCGTCGGCGTCGATGATGCCCGGCTTCTCGAAGCCGTTCTTGCCGTAGCGGCACAACTTCATATGGTCATTCCCCCGTCTATCGAATACATGTTGCCGGTCGCGAATTTGGACTCGTCGGATGCAAGGAACACGAGGATTCCCGTGATGTCCTCGACCGAACCCAGCCGCCCCATGGGCTGGCGCGCGATGAAATCTTTCCTGGCCTGCACCGGATCGGCGAAAGCATTGATGCGCTCGCCCAGCGAAGGCGTCTCCACGGTCCCCGGACCGATGCAGTTGCAGCGGATGCCCTGCTTCACGTAATCCGCGGCGATTGACTTGGTGAGGCCGATCACCGCCGCCTTGGTGGCGCCGTAGACGAATCGGTTCGGCAGCCCTTTCACGCTCGAGGCGATCGAGGACATGTTGATGATCGATCCGCCGCCCTTTTTCAGCATGCCGGGCAGCAGGGTGCGGGTCACCAGGTACATGGACTTCACGTTAAGGTTGAAGCTGAAATCCCAGTCCTTGAGCGTGCAGTCGAGAATCGTGCCGTGGTGCACGAAGCCGGCGCAGTTGAACAGGATGTCGATCTGCCCGACCTCGCCGGCGAGCTTGCTGATCGCCGCCTCGTCAAGAACGTCCAGGACCCTGGTCCGGATGCCATCCTTGCCTTCCAGGTCGGCGAGTGCTTTCGCGTTGATGTCGGTGGCCCAGACCTGTGCGCCTTCGCGCGCAAAGGCGAGCGCCGCACCGCGCCCGATGCCCTGACCGGCCGCGGTGATGAAAGCGGTTTTCCGTGCAAGTCTGCCTGCCATCGCTTACGGACCTTTGCCTGAATATTTTCTTCGAAGGGCGCGAATTATAGCCCACCGATTCGGGGCCTAGATCGCGGCTTCGCTCTTCTCGTCGAAGAAATGCACGCGCGCCGGATCGAGCGCGAGGCGGATGCTCTGGTGCGCCTTGACGCGCACGGCGGGGTCCACCCGCGCCACCATCGGCGCGCCGCCGGCACGAAAGTTGACGAGGATTTCGTTGCCGAGCGGCTCGACCACGTCCACTGTCGTGTCGAAACAGCAGTCGGCCGGATCGGCGCCGGTTACCGGGTGGAGCGCCTCGGGCCGCATGCCGAGCGTCACCCGCTTGCCCGTGTGCGGGCGCACGCGCTCCACCATTTGCGCCGGCACCTTCAGGCGCAGGCCCTCGGCTTCCACCCACAGAGCGCCGCCCGGGTCGCTGATCGCCACATTGACGAAATTCATCGCCGGTGATCCGATGAACCCGGCGACGAACCTGTTCAACGGCTCACCATACAGTTCAAGGGGCTCGCCCACCTGCTGCACCCAGCCGTCCTTCATCACCACCACGCGGTCGCCGAGGGTCATCGCCTCGACCTGATCGTGGGTAACGTAAATCGCCGTCGTCTCCAGGCGCTCGTGCAGGCGCTTCAGTTCCACGCGCATCTGCACACGCAGCATCGCATCGAGATTGGAGAGCGGCTCATCAAACAGGAACACCTGCGGATGGCGCACGATGGCGCGCCCGACGGCGACCCGCTGGCGCTGTCCGCCGGAGAGCTGGCGCGGCTTCCTTTCGAGCAGCGATTCGATTCCCAAAACCTCCGCCGCCTCCCGCACCCGCTTCTCGATCTCGTCCTTCGGGTACTTGCGCATCTGCAGGCCGAAGGCCATGTTCTGGTACACGCTCTTGTGCGGATACAGGGCGTAGTTCTGGAACACCATCGCGATATCGCGGTCCATCGGCGGCAGTTCGTTGATCACCCGGGTGCCGATCAGTATCTCGCCCGAGGTGATTTCCTCCAGCCCCGCCACCATGCGCAGCGTCGTCGTCTTGCCGCAGCCCGAGGGCCCGACCAGCACCATGAACTCCTTGTCGCGGATCTCCAGGTTGACGTCCTTGACGGCGTGAAAACCGCCGTCGTATTTCTTGTTGAGATTCCGGATTGTGACGTTGGCCATGCCTCTCAGCCTTTCACCGAGCCGGTGAGACCCGTGACGTAGTATTCAACGAAGAACGAGTAGACCAGCGCGACCGGTATCGAGCCGAGCAACGCCCCCGCCATCAACTGGCCCCAGAAAAAGATGTCGCCACGAATGAGTTCCGAGACCACGCCCACCGGCACCGTCTTCAGTTCCGCCGAGGACATGAAGATCAGCGCGTAGATGAACTCGTTCCAGGACAGCGTGAAGGCGAAGATCCCGGCCGAGAGGATTCCCGGGATCGCCACCGGGAAGATGATGCGCACCATGGCGCCGAAGCGCGTCGCACCGTCGATGCGCGCGCATTCCTCCAACTCCTTCGGGATGGTCTTGAAATAGCCCATCAGGAGCCAGGTGCAGAACGGGATCAGGAACGTGGGGTAGGTCAGCATCAGCGCCCAAGGCGTGTTGCCCAGGTGCAGGTCGCGGATGATGTCGGCGAGCGGGATGAACAGCAGCGTCTGCGGCACGAGGTAGGTGACAAAGATCGCGGTACCCAGGAATTCCGAGCCGCGGAATTTGAGGCGCGCCAGCGCGTAGCCCGCGAACATGCCGCAAATGAGCGAGATCAGGGTCGAGACCATCGCGATCAACATCGTGTTCCAAAGCCACTGCGGGAACGCGGTGGTCTGGAGCAGTTCCTTGAAATGCTCCAGCGTCGGCTCCAGCGTCCAGAACGGGGTCGCGCTCGCCTGCCGCCAGGTGCGGTACAACTCATGGTCCGGACGCAACGCGGTCACCGCCATCCAGTAGAACGGAAACAGCGTGAACACGATGAACACCGCCATCGGCAGGTAGAAGGTGACCCACTTCTTCCATTTGCGCTCGATCAGCACGCTTTAGGCCCCTTCCATGCGCTTCATGAACCGGAGCTGCGCCCAGACCACCGCGAACAGCACCGGAAACATGAATAGCGACAGCGCAGCGCCTTCGCCCAACAGCCCCGAGGCGACGCCCACCTGGTAGGCGTAGGTGGCGATCAGGTGGGTGGAGTTCGCCGGGCCGCCGCCGGTGAGCACGTAGATGAGCTGGAAATCCGAGAACGTCTGGATCACCGAGAACACCACCACCACCAGCGTCACCGGCAACAGCAACGGCCAGGTAACGTGCCAGAAGCGGTGCCAGGCGTTGGCGCCGTCGAGCGCCGCGGCCTCGTGCAGGTCGGGGCTGATCGTCTGCAGCCCGGCGAGCAGCGTGATGGCGAAGAACGGCATCCCGCGCCAGGTGTTGACCAGCACGGCACACCACATCGCCCACTCGCCGTCCGAAAGGAATGGCAGCCGGTCGGTAATCAGGCCGCTGTGGAACAGCAGCCAGTTCATCACGCTGAATGTCGGATCGAACATCCAGCGCCAGGCAAACGCCGAGAGCACCGTGGGGATGATGAAAGGCAGCAGCATCGAAGCGCGGATCAGACGCTTGAAACGGAAGTGCCGGTTGAGCAGCAGCGCCAGCCACATGCCCAGCGCGAACTTGAAGATGGTGGCCCAGAACGTGTAGAAGACGGTGTTCTTGAAGGCGGTCTGGAAGATGGTGTCGCTCCAGGCCTTGGCAAAGTTTGCAAGCCCCACGAACTCGCCCGCGTCGCCCACCCGGATGCTGGTGACCGAGAACCACAGCGCCATCACGAACGGGTAGGCAATGAAGAGAACGAGAATGACCACGCCCGGCGCAAGGAGGGCCGCCGCGAGCAGCTTCTCGCTCTCCAGCATCCGCGTCAGGCGCGATACCCGGACGCGCTCGCCGGGGAGCGCCGCGCCCGCGGCACCCCCCGCGCCCATGGCCACGGGATACTTCAAGGCGTGTCGATCAGGTGTAGATCTTGCTCAACTCACCCGCGGCCCACTTGACCGACTCCTCGGGCTTCATCTTGCCGTTCGCCGCCTGCGCGTACATGTCGACGATGATGTACTTGTTCCACGCCTCGGCGGCCTTCTTGTCCGGCGCGCCGCCGAAGCCCATGTGGCGGCCCTTTTGCGACGCGGTCTTGAACGGCAACATCACCGGATCGACGTCCCACATCTTGTGCTTCTCCCACTGGGATGTGGGCGCTATCGCGAAACCCTTCTGCACCACGATCCATTTCTCGTAGTTGGCCGGAGTGTGCGCCCAACGCAGGAATTCCTTGGCGCCTTTTACGTTCTTCGAGTACTTCATCACCATGTGAGTAAACGCGGTGTGATAGGGGTACGTCCCCTTGGGCCCGGTGGGCAGCGGCGCGTGCAGGATATCGGTATGCAGTGCTGCGCCTTTCTCGGTCTTGAACTTGTCGGCGCCGTTCAGCGCCGCGACGTAGATCGAGGCACCATTCAGCGTCGCACTGATGTCGCCGGACAGGAAAGCACGATTGTTGTTGGTGTCGTCCCAGGCAAGACCACCCTCGTCGTGCGCGTCCTTCCAGAACTGGGTCATGAAACGCACCGATTCGACGGTTTCCTTGGAATCGAGCACCACCTTGCCCTTGGCATCGATTTCCTGGCCGCCGTAGGACCACATCAGCGGATAGGCGAAGGTCGGCGCGTCGCCGAAAGTGTGGCCAAGCGTCTGGCCGATGGGCCGCTTCATGGCCTTCAGCTTCTTGCCGGCCTCGTGGTACGCGGCCCAGGTCTTGGGAAATTCCTTGACGCCGATTTCGTCGAACCAGGACTTGCGGTACGAGATCAGCGCGGGCACCGTCGCCCAGGGCATCGCCACCCACTTGCCACCGACCGTGCACATCGCCTGCGGCAGGCCGTAGATACCGCCCTGCGCCTTGCCGACTTCTCCGGCGATGTCGCTCACATCCACTGACCCCGCGGCATAGAGCTGCGGATTGTTATTGAGCAGCATGATGATGTCGGGCCCGCTGCCCGACTGGATCGCCGCGGTGGCCCGCGCCGCAATATCGTTGGCATTGACGGTCTCGACGTTCAGCTTGATGCCGAGCGCCTTCTGCACTTCCGGCACGTAGACTTCGCGCAGCACCTTGTCGGCGGCCGGCACGAAATCGTTCCAGCGAAGAATATGGATCGTATTGGCCTGCGCGAATACCGGTGCGCGATGCGCGGCAAGAATCCCCGCCAGACCGGTCGCCGCAAACCCCGCGCCGGTAGCCTTCAGAAACTTTCTGCGTTTCATATTCTCTCCCCCTTGAATGAACGATTCGGCCGTGGCGACCGCAGCCACGCAATCTGCCTTCACGCTTGACTAAAGTCAATTGAATTTCCGTTGCCGCTCCGACTTCTGCGGCGCAGCATTAGCGATCGCCTCGGCGTTCGCTATGCTTCCCCAAATGCACAACACCGTCGATTCGCTTCCCCACGGCATCGTGCCGATGCAGTACGCCTTTTTCGGCGCGGATGGCGCGCTGGACCTGGACGCTTTCCGCCAGGAGATCAGCGCCTGCCTGCGCGCCGGCGTGCAGGGCATCGCGATCCTCGGCCTGGCGACCGAGGTCTCCAAGCTCTCGCGCGAGGAACGTTCGGCGCTGCTCGAGGCTGCGTCCGCGGCGATCGGCGGGCGGGCGGCGCTCTCGGTCACCGTGTTCGGCCGCACGGCCGAAGAACAGATCGGCTTCGTGCGCGAGGCGGAGCGCGCCGGCGCCGCCAGCGTGGTGCTGCAGCCGCCGCGCCTCCCCGGCATCGACGAGGCCGCGCTGTTGCGCTTTTTCGGGCGGGTGATCGACGCCACCGGCATTCCCGCCGGAATCCAGAACGCCCCCGAGTACATCGGCATCGGCCTGGGGGTCGAGTCCATCGAGGCCCTGCGCCGCAACCATCCGAATTTCCGTGTGTTGAAGGCGGAGGGATCGGCAATGCTGATCCGCCGCACCATCGAGCAGACGGGAGGAATGCTGGCCGTGCTCAACGGGCGCGCCGGACTCGAACTACCCGACAATCTTCGCGCCGGTTGCAGCGGCATGATCCCCGGCGCCGAGGCCTGCGATGTGCTGGCCCGCGTCTGGGCCGGATTGCAGGGCGACGAGCAGGCGGCAGCGCGCGCGGAGGCGCTGTACCGCGACGTGCTGCCGCTGCTCGTCTTTCTGATGCAGTCGGTCGACCAGATCGTCTGCTATGGCAAGCGCCTGCTCGCGAGGCGCATCGGCCTGGGAGAGATCCACGATCGCGCGCCCGCCCAAGACCCGACGGCGTTCGGCCTCGCCTGCCTCGAGCGCCACGCGGCGCGCCTTCCCGCGTGGCCGTGAACTTCAGGCGCGCCCCCAGGCCTCCGGATTGACGAGGTGCGCCGGGCGCCGGCCGAGCGAGAAATCCACCACGCTCTGCAGCCCCGCGGAGGCGATGGCGTGGAAGCATTCGTCGGTCCAGCATAGCGCGTGCGGCGTGACGATCACGTTGTCCATTGTGAGCAGCGGGCTCGCCGGATCGACGGGTTCCTGCTCGAACACGTCCAGCCCTGCCCCGGCGATCCTTCTTGAGCGCAGCGCCTCGATCAGCGCCAGCTCATCCACGATCGGCCCGCGCGCCATGTTGATGAAATAGGCGCTTGGCTTTATCAGCGCGAACTGCGGCGCGCCGATCAGATGACGCGTTTCCTCGTTCAGCAGGCAGGCCACGACGATGAAGTCCGAATCGCGCAGCAGCCGCTCGAGCGGCACGAGCGTTGCGTCGAGCGCGCGCAACACCTCCTCGCTCGCATACGGATCGGCGACGATGCGGCGCATGCCGAATGGCGCGGAGACCCTGAGCAACTCCTGGCCGATGCCGCCCCCGCCCACGATGCCGAGTGTCCGCCCCACCAGGCCGGACCCCATCAGGTCATTGCGCTCCAGCCAGCGCCCGGCGCGCGTGATGCGGTCCTTGGCAAAGAGGCGCCCGGCGAGCGCAAACAGCAGGGTGAGCGTGGCGACCGCCACCGGACGGCGGATCGCGAGCGGGGTATTGGTGAGCACGATTGCCTTCGCGCTCAGTGCGGCGACATCGACCGAGTCGTAACCAATGCCGTGCCGAGCGACGATGCGGGTGCGGCAGTCTCCGCGCGCGACGGTGGCGGCGGTGACGCGCGAGGAATTCACGTAAAGCCCGTCGTAACGTGCGGCGAGGCCGGGCGTGATCTCCTTCATCGATTCCGCTGTGTACTCCCACTCAAGCGCCGGGTTGCCCTTCAGGACCTCGAGCGCGCCCATGCCGAACGAGGGCTCGCCCGCCGCATTGAGCACATCGCGCACGATGCCGAGCTTGAATTTCATCGCAGCCCTTTCAGCGTTGTGCGGATCGCCGACTGCAGCAGCGACGAATCGAGCCCGGCGGCGATCATGTTGAAGCCGAAATCCCGGTAACGCTTCGCCCAATCGGCATCGGCCGCCATGAAGCCCAGGCCCTTGCCGTGCCGGCGCGCGGCAGCGACGACGGCCCGCACCGCGTCGAGGTACTTCGGCGAATCGAACGCGCCCGGGATGCCGAGGAAATTCGTCAGGTCGAAATGGCCGAGCCAGAGGACGTCGATGCCCGGCGTCGCGGCAATGCCTTCCAATTCCGCCATCCCGCGCTCGGATTCGATCTGGGCAATCACCAGGGTGCGCGCGTTCAGCGCCGCCACCTTGGCTTTGACATCGCCAGCGGAATAATCGTCCTGTGCAACGCCAAACGCGGCGCCGCGCCGTCCCTGGGGCGGGTAATGCGTCGCTTCGGCGATATGACGCGCTTCCTCCGCGCTCTCCACCATCGGCACCATGACCCCGAACGCGCCGACGTCGAGCGCGCGCGCCATGAAGTGGTAGTCGCTGCGCGGCACTCGCGCGAGCGGCTCGATGCCGATGCCGCGGCAGCCGGCGGCCAGCATTTTCAGCGTCTCGAACCCCAGGCCCGCGTGCTCCATATCGAACAGCGCGAACTCGCAGCCGGCCGCCTTGAGCACCTGAGGCATGCCGGGCGCGAAAAACTCGAAGATCATCGCGCCTGGAACCATGTCGCCGGCCAGCACGCGCTGCCGGATCGCGCTCGGACGCACGCCGGATGATTCGCCCATCGGTCTTCCCCCCATTGAGTTGCCCCTGATCATAGCGCGCCGGCCGCGCTAGGATGGCGGTCCATGGCCGCCCCGTTCCCGATTGTCGATGCGCATCAGCATTTCTGGGATCCGCGCGTCAATTACCACCCGTGGCTATGCGACCTGCCGCCGGTCCCGTTTCGCTACGGCGATTACTCGCGACTGCGGCGGCCATATCTGCCGGCCGACTATTTCGCCGACGCCGCGCCCCACCAGGTGGTGAAAACCGTCTACGTGGAAACCGAGTGGGATCCGCGCGATCCAATCGGCGAGATGCGCTATGTCGCGCGACTGCGGCGCGAGACCGGTTTTCCCACCGTCGCCGTGGCGCAGGCATGGCTGGACCGCGACGAACTCGCCGCGACGCTGGAAGCGCTGGCGCAGTTCGATTTCGTGCGCGGCATCCGGCACAAGCCGCGGCCCGGGCAGATGGCCGACGAGCGCTGGCGCGCGGGCTTCGCGCAGCTTGCCCGGCGAGGGCTGCGCTTCGACCTGCAGGCAGCGTGGCCGCAGCTCGCGGAGGCAGCGCGACTGGCGCGCGATTTCCCCGACGCGCACCTCATTCTGAATCACACCGGACTGCCGGCCGACCGCAGCCGCGAAGGCATCGCCGGCTGGAAGAAGGCGCTGCAGGTGCTGGCCGCCAGTCCGAATGCCGCGCTCAAGATCTCGGGGCTTGGCGTCCCGAAGGAGGCGTGGACGGCGCAAGCCAACCGCGAGATCGTGCTTGCGGCGATCGAAATTTTCGGCATCGGGCGCTCGATGTTCGCCAGCAACTTCCCCGTGGACGGGCTGTGCGCAAGCTTCGATGCGATCGTCACCGGCATGCAGGCCATCGTGCGCGATTTCTCCGCCGCCGAGCAGCGCGCGTTTTTCCACGACAATGCGATCCGCATATACGACATGGAGCGAAGATGACCAGCAAAGCGAAAATCGGATACGTCGGCGTCGGGTTGATGGGCCTGCCCATGGCGAAGCGGCTGCTTTCCCTCGGCTACAGCGTGCGCGCCTACGACATCTCTCCGCAAAGCATGGCAGCGGCACGCGACGCGGGTGCTGCGGTTGCTTCGTCAGCCGCCGACGCAGTCCCTGGTGCGGACCTGGCCGTCCTCAACCTGCCGACCCCGGAGGCGGTGGAGGCCGCGGTCTTCGGCGAAAACGGCGTCGTCTCGGCGCTGCGGCCGCCGCAGCTGCTGATCGACTTCTCCACCATCAAGGTCTACCAGTGCAAGGCATTCGCGCACCGGCTGCGCGAGATGACGGGCGCGGGCTGGATCGACGCCCCGGTCTCGGGTGGTCCGCCCGCCTCGGGCAGCGGCACCCTGACCATAATGGCGGGTGGCGAGCCGGCCGATATCGAGCGGACGCGGGCATTTTTCGCCGATGTCGCAGGACGCTTCACGCACATGGGACCCTCGGGCGCCGGCATGACGGCCAAGATGCTCAACCAACTCATCGTGGGAGCCGGCCACGCGGTCATGGCCGAGGCCGTGGTGCTGGCGGAGGCGGCAGGGATCGATCCCGCGCGCCTGCCCGAATGCCTCGCGGGCGGCCTCGCGGACAGCCCGCTGCTGCAGCGCCTGTACCCGCGCATGGTCGCGCGCGACTTCGCGCCGCAGGGCTACGTGCGGCAGCTGCTCAAGGACCTGGAGATGGTGAACGAGTTCGCCGGAGCGCTGAAGGCACCCACCCCGATGATGAGTGAGGCGCTGACGCTGTACCGCATGCTCGCGCACCTCGGCCACGGCGAGCTGGACACCGCTGCGGTGCTCAAACTTTATGAACGCTGAACGCGATGTTATCGATCGTCGACGCACATCATCATCTGTGGCAGCTTCATGGCGGACCGCTGCACTATCCTTGGCTACAGGATCCGCAACCGCATGAATTTTTTCTCGGCGAGTACGGATCGCTGAAGCGGGACTACCTGCCGCCGCACTACCGGCGTGATGCAGCCGGTCACCATGTCGTGAAGACGGTGCACGTGGAGGCAGAGTGCCGCCGCGACCAGCAAGTCGCTGAAACGCGATGGCTCACTGAAGTGAATGCCCGTTTCGGCATGCCGAACGCCATCGTCGCGCACGCCTGGTTTCACACCGCCGACGCGGAAGAAATCCTCGCGCAGCAAAAGGCGTTTCCCCTGGTGCGCGGCATCCGCTCCAAGCCCGTGACCTGCCGCGGCCCCGGGGAGTCGGTGGCCGGGGCCGCCGGTTCGATGCAGGATCCGAAATGGCTGGCAGGCCTGCGCCTGCTCAGGAAATACGACTTGTCATGGGATTTGCGCGTGCCGACCTGGCACCTCGAAGAAGCCGCGCAGGTGGTGCGCGCGAATCCCGACATCCTGGTGGTCCTTAACCACACCGGGTTTCCCTGGGACCGCAGCGAAGCCGGGCTCGCCCTATGGAGGCAGGGGATGAAGGCGCTGGCCGCCTGCGAGCAGGTTTGCTGCAAGCTTTCGTGCCTGTGCCTGCAGGATGGCCCCTGGGATTACGTGGACAACCGGCGGATCGTGCTCGAGGCGATCGAGATCTTCGGCATCGAACGCTGCATGTTTGCCTCGAACTTCCCGGTGGACGGCCTGCGGATTTCTTACGACCGGATGTTGCAGGACTTCAAGCGCATGACCGCCGCGCTATCGGCGTCCGACCGGCGCAAGCTGTTTCACGACAACGCCGCGCGGTTCTACCGGCTCTAGGACATCAGCCCGCCGCCGTCGGCCATGATGGCGGTTGCCGTCACGTAGCTTGCCTCGTCGGATGCAAGCCAGAGGATCGGGTAAGCAATCTCGCGCGGCGCCGCCCAGCGCTGCAGCAGGCAGGCGCGCACCGCAATGGCGTCGATCTCTTCCTGCGTGCGGCCGTCCGCGGCGAAGCGCTTCCTGTGAAAGGGCGTGAAGGTTGCGCCGGGACAGACAGCGTTGACGCGCACGCCATGGCGCGCCTCCTCGAAGGCGAGGGTGCGCGTCATCGAGACGATGCCGGATTTGGTCACGTCGTACTGCCCCATGCCGGCGCGCGGAATGAAGGCGTGCATGGAGGACACGTTGACGATGCTGCCATGGCCCGATGCGCGCAGTGCAGGCAGCGCTTCGCGCGACAGATAGGCATAGCTGAGCAGATTGACTGCGATGATCCGCTCCCAGGTTTCGCGCTTCGCCTCGGCGAGAGGCTCGTAGGAACGGATTCCCGCGTTGTTGACGAGTACGTCGATCCGGCCGAAGCGGCGTTTCGTCTCCGCGACGATCTTCGCCGCGGATTCTTCGACGCCGACGTCGGCGATCACGTCGTGCACCTGCGCTCCAGGCACGTGGCCGCGGATCCCGGCGCATGCCGCCTCCATCGCACCGGCTTCATGGTCTACGAGCACCACGCTCGCCCCTTCCTCGCAGAACAGGCGTCCCGTTGCCGCGCCGATGCCGCCCGCCCCGCCCGTAATGATCGCTACCTTCCCGTCAAGCCGTCCCACGCGCGCCTCCTTCTTTTAGGCTGTTTCGCAATTTCGCTATGAGCAAGGCTATCATTCGCACGCTCGGCGCTGCACCACTTCGCTTATGATCGGGCCGGCAAAGGAGCGACATGAACCAACTGGACTTCAAGGGTAGAACCGCGGTCGTCACCGGCGGCATGCAGGGCATCGGCGCCGCGATCGTCAAGCGCCTCGAGGCATCCGGCGCCAGGGTCGCCATCTGGGATCTCGACGCCAAGGAGCGCACCGACGTGTCGGACACCGCCTCGGTGCAAAGCGCAGTGGACCGGACCCTGAAGCAACTCGGACAGATCGACGTCCTCGTCAACAACGCGGGCATCGCCGGCCCGACCGTACCGGTCGTCGACTATCCGGTTGCGGAATGGGAGCGGGTCCTGAAGATCGACCTCACGGGACCGTTCCTCTGCTGCCGCGCCGTGGCGCCGCATATGGTGAAGCAAAAGTACGGCCGCATCGTGAACATCGCCTCGGTCGCCGGCAAGGAAGGCAATCCCAATGCTTCGGCCTACAGCGCCGCCAAGGCGGGGGTGATCGCGCTCACCAAGTCGCTTGGCAAGGAGCTCGCCCAATCCGGCGTTCTGGTCAACTGCGTGACCCCGGCGGCCGCAAAAACCGCGATCTTCGACCAGATCTCGCAGCAGCACATCGACTACATGCTGTCCAAGATTCCGATGGCCCGCTTCGTCACGGTGGACGAAATCGCAGCGCTGGTGTGCTGGCTCGCGAGCGGGGATTGCGCCTTCAGCACGGGCGGGGTTTTCGACATTTCCGGTGGCAGAGCCACCTACTAAGGGAGAAGGGATCATGAGCATTCGCGATCTGACTATCGCTTTGGCTGTTGCAGCCGCGCTCGCCGGCCCGTCGGCGGCATTGGCGCAGCAAAAGCTCAAATTCGGCCACGTCTATGAAGTATCGGAGCCGTATCACAAATGGGCCGTCTGGGCCGCCGGCGAGTTGCCCAAGCGCACCGGCAACCGCTACACCATGGACGTGTTTCCGGCCTCGACGCTCGGCAACGAAACGCAACTGAACCAGTCGCTGCCGCTGGGCACGGTGGACATCATCTATACCGGCCAGGCCTTTGCCGCACGCACCTATCCGCCGATGGCCATCGGCGGCGCGCCCTACATGTTCCGCGACTTCGACCACTGGAAGAAGTACTCGGTCAGCCCGGTGCTCGGCGGCCTGGCGGACGACTATTTCAAGAAGGGCGGCAACCGCCCCATCGCCTTTACCTACTACGGGGTGCGCCATACGACGGCGAACAAGCCGATCGTCAAGCCTGAGGACATGAAGGGCCTCAAGCTGCGCGTGCCGGACGCACCGCTGTACGTGATGTATCCCAAAGTGGTCGGCGCGCAAGCCACGCCGATCGCGTTCGCGGAGGTGTACCTGGCGCTGCAGAACAAGACCGTGGACGCGCAGGAGAACCCGCTGCCGACCATCGAGGCGAAGAAGTTCTATGAGGTGCAGTCGCACATCAACCTCACCGGCCACATCACCGAGATGCTGCTCACCATCGTCGGCGGCCAGGTCTGGAACAAGCTCTCGGATGCCGACAAGAAGGCCTTTCAGGACATCTTCCGCGAAGCCGCCATCAAGGCAACCGACGAGATCGCGGTATCCGAACAGAAGCTGGTGAGTGACTTCGAGACCAAGTACAAGAAGACGGTGGTGAAGTCGGACCGCGCCGCGTTCCAGCAGGTGTTCCTGAAATTCCACAACGGGCCGGATGCCACCTGGGACAAGGCGCTCTACGACAAGGTGCAGGCAATCAAGTGAGTAAAAAAGACAAGCCCGCGGAAAAGAAGGCCAAGACCCCCGAACTGCGCAGCGTCAAGTGGTTCGGGCGCGAGGACATCTACGGTTTCATCTACCGCAGCTGGACCAAGAACCGCGGCGTGCCGCAGGACCAGTTCGACGGCCGCCCGGTGATCGGCATCTGCAACACGTATTCGGAGCTGGTGCCCTGCAACTCGCATTTCCGCGCGCTCGCCGAACACGTCAGGGCGGGCGTGTTGGAAGCGGGCGGCTTCCCGCAGGAGTTCCCGGTAATGTCGCTCGGCGAGACGCTGCTGCGGCCCACCGCGATGCTCTACCGCAACCTCGCCTCGATGGACGTCGAGGAATCGCTGCGCGCCAACCCGATCGACGGCACCGTGCTGCTGGTCGGCTGCGACAAGACCACGCCGGCGCTGCTGATGGGCGCAGCCTCGGTGGATCTGCCGACGATCGCGGTGTCGGGCGGGCCGATGCTCTCGGGAAAATACCGCGGCATCGATATCGGCTCCGGCACCAACGTCTGGTCGATGTCCGAAGACCTGCGCGCGGGCAAGATCACGCTGGATGAATTCCACGAGGCCGAGTCCTGCATGCATCGCTCGCACGGGCACTGCATGACCATGGGCACCGCCTCGACCATGGCCTCGATGGTGGAGGCGCTGGGCATCGGCATGCCCGGCAACGCAGCGTACCCGGCGGTCGACGCGCGCCGCAACGTGCTCGCGCGCATGGCGGGCCGGCGCATTGTCCAATTGGTTAAGGACAAGATTTCTATTTCAAGCATTTTGACGAAAAGAGCTTTTGAAAATGCTATCCGGGCAAACGCTGCCATCGGAGGATCCACCAATGCAGTGATCCACCTGATCGCGATCGCGCGGCGCCTGGGCGTGGATCTGACGCTGAATGACTGGGACCGACTGGGGCGCGGCGTGCACACGCTCGTCAACCTGATGCCCAACGGCAAATACCTGATGGAGGACTTCTGCTACGCGGGCGGCCTGCCAACCGTCCTGCGCGAACTTGGGGAAAACAGGTTTTTGCATAAAGACGCGATGACCGTCAACGGCAGGACGATCTGGGAAAACAACAAGGAAGCGCCCTGCCACAACCGCGACGTCATCTTCCCTTTCAAGAAACCGTTCAAGAAGAACACCGGCATCGCGGTGCTGCGCGGCAATCTGTGCCCGGGCGGCGCCATCATCAAGCCCTCGGCGGCGACGCCCAAGCTGATGAAGCACCGCGGCCGCGCGGTGGTGTTCGAGAACATCGAGGATTTTCACAAGCGCATCGATGACCCCAAGCTCGACATCGACGAAAAGTGCGTGATGGTGCTGAAAAACTGCGGCCCTAAGGGTTACCCGGGCATGGCCGAGGTCGGCAACATGCCGCTGCCGCCGAAACTCCTGAAAAAGGGCGTCACCGACATGGTGCGGATTTCGGACGCGCGCATGAGCGGCACCGCCTATGGCACGGTGGTCCTGCACATGGTCCCCGAAGCGGCTGCCGGCGGTCCGCTCGCGCTGGTGCGCAACGGCGACATGATTGAACTGGATGTCGCGAAACGGAAATTGAATCTCATGGTGTCTTCCCGCGAGATGCAAAAGCGAAAACAGGAATGGAAGAAACCGAACCCCCCGCTGTCCAGGGGCTACTGGAAGCTCTACTTCGACCACGTGCTGCAGGCCGACCAGGGCGCCGATCTCGATTTCCTGGTTGGCAAATCGGGTCCCTTCGTGCCGCGCGACAATCACTGAGGCATGGACCCGAACCAGGAGCACGTACTGGGCGACGACGGCCAGTTCCACGTCACCGACGAGGCCGTGGATCTGGGGATCTACCGCTGGGAGGATTGGGCCTCGTTCGCGCTGTTCTGGGTGCTCGCCTCGATCGTGTTCTACCAGGTATTCACGCGCTACGTGATGAATGACCCGGCGGGCTGGACCGAGGAGATCGCGCGTTACTTCCTGGTGGCGATCGTGTTCATCGGCGCGGCGATGTCGGTGCGCAAGAACAACCACATCCAGGTGGACTACCTGTACCGGCTGATCCCGAAGCCGGCCGGCCGCGTCCTCAGCAACTTCGTGGACGTGTTCCGCTGCGTGTTCCTTGGCTATGCGAGCTGGCTGTGCTGGCTGCTGATCCAGCGCATCGGCTCCAGCCGCATGGCCATCATCGACCTGCCGATGGGCTGGGTGTTCGGCGCGATGCTGTTCGGCTTCGCGCTCATGTTCTGGCGCTCGCTGCTGGTGGCGTGGCGGCACTGGCAGCAGGGCTACAGCGCGCTCGAACGCCCCGAAGTGGAAGGCGAGGCGCGATGACCGGCGGCGGCATGATGGCGAGCTTTCTCGCCCTGATGATGAGCGGCCTGCCCGTGGCGATGGCGATGGCGGGCGCCGCGCTGATCTACGTCATGCTCTCCGGCAACCTGCCGGACTTCGTCGTGATCCACCGCATGTACGGCGGGGTGGATTCCTTTCCGCTGCTCGCGGTGCCATTCTTCATCTGGGCCGGCAACCTGATGAATTCGGCCGGCATCACCAATCGCATCTACAACTTCGCACTGGCATTGGTGGGCTGGATGAAAGGCGGGCTGGGGCATGTGAACGTGGTCGGCTCCATGATCTTCGCCGGCATGTCGGGCACCGCGATCGCGGATGCCGCAGGCCTGGGCACGATCGAGATCAAGGCGATGACCGACCACGGATACTCGAAGGAGTTCTCGGTAGGCGTCACCGCGGCATCGGCCACGGTCGGGCCGATCATTCCGCCTTCGCTGCCCTTCGTGATCTACGGCATGATGGCCGGCGTCTCGATCGGCCAGCTGTTCCTCGCCGGCGTGATCCCGGGGATCCTCATGGGCGCGACGATGATGCTCACCGTCGCCTACTTCGCGCACACCCGCAACTACGGCCGCGACGTGCCGTTCTCGGCCTCGAAGCTGTTCAAGGCCGGGCTGGAGATCGTCATCGTCGCCAGCCTGCCGGCAGCGATCTGGCTGCTGTGGACCCTCGGCGTTCCCGGTGGCTGGGCCACGATCATTGTGTTCGGTCTGCTGCTCACGCTGGACAAGCTCTTCAATTTCTCCGCGGTGATGGCGCTGCTTACCCCGGTGCTGCTGATCGGCGGCATGACTTTCGGCGTGTTCACGCCGACCGAAGGCGCGATCGCGGCCTCGATGTGGGCCCTCTTCCTCGGTCTGTTCTGGTACCGCACGCTGGACTGGCGGCGCCTGATCAAGATCACCATGGATACCATCGAGACCACCGCCACGGTGCTGTTCATCGTCGCCGCCGCCTCGATTTTCGGCTGGCTGCTCACTGTCACGCGGGTCACCGATGCCGTCGCCGAATGGGTGCTCGCGTTTTCCAGCAATCCGCACGTATTCCTGCTGCTCGCGAATCTCCTGCTGCTGTTCGTCGGCTGCTTCCTCGAGCCGACGGCCGCGATCACGCTGCTGGTGCCGATCCTCATCCCGATCTGCCAGAAGCTCGGCATCGACCTGGTCCACTTCGGCCTGGTGATGGTGCTCAACCTCATGATCGGCCTGCTGCATCCGCCCATGGGCACGGTGCTATTCGTCCTCTCCCGCGTCGCCAAGCTGTCGATAGAGCGCACCACGATCGCGATCCTGCCCTGGCTGGTGCCGCTGCTGGTGACGCTGGGCATCTGCACCTATGTCCCGGTTATCGTGCTCTGGCTGCCGAGGCAATTTTTCTAGGCGCAATTTGCGAAGTACGCTTCCGATCATCGGCATCACCATGGGCGACGCCACCGGCGTCGGGCCCGAAGTCGTCCTGAAGACGCTGGCGCACCCCGAGGTCTACGCGCAGTGCCGGCCGCTGGTGATCGGGGAAAAACACCAACTGGAAAGAGCGAAAGCGATCTTGAAGTTGAATCTGGAGATTTTTCCCGTTTCAGATTCGACGAAGGCGAAGTTCGTGGCAGGCACGGTGGACCTGATCAATCTTGGCCTGCTCAGTTCCGACATACCGTATGGCAAGGTATCCGCCGCCGCCGGTGAAGCGGCCTACCGCTGCATCGAGCTGGCCGTCAAGCTCGCGTTGCAGGGCGGGATCGATGCCGTGTGTACCGCGCCGATCAACAAGGAAGCGCTGAACGCGGCGGGGCACCGCTTCCCGGGGCACACCGAGATCCTGGCGACGCTCACCGGCACGCCCGAAGTCTCTCTGACGCTGTTTTCTCCGAAGCTGCGCATCATCCACGTCACCGCGCACATGGGCCTCATCGACTCGATCGAGCGAATCGACGCCGGGCTGGTGGGACGCACCATCGCGCGCGGGCGCGAACTGATGATCCGGGCCGGCATGGGGGTGGAGCGCGCCGGCGCGCTGGAACCGCGCATCGGCGTCTGCGGCATCAACCCGCACGCGGGCGAGGGAGGCCTGTTTGGCCGCGGCGAGGAAGAAATCAAGATCGCTCCGGCAGTTGCCGTGGCGCGCGCGCGCGGCTGGAATGTGGAAGGCCCGTATCCCGCCGATGCGCTGCTCTACCGCGCCGCCCGGGGCGACTTCGACCTGGTGGTCGCGATGTACCACGACCAGGGGCATGGCCCCGTCAAGGCGATGGGCCTGGAGCATGGCGTGAACATCACCGCCGGCCTGCCGATCGTACGCACCTCGGTCGACCACGGCACCGCCTTCGACATCGCCGGCACCGGCAAGGCGGACGAGCGCAGCATGCTGGAAGCACTGAAGGTCGCCGCCGCTCTCGCGCGGCGCTAAGATAGGCAAAGGAAACGGACATGCTGCAAGCCGCCGATCTCACCATCCGCCTCAATGCCGCCGACGACGTCGTCATCGCGCGCGTCGAACTGGCTGCCGGAACCACCCTTGTCAGGGAAGGCAGCGTCGCCGTCGCCACGCGCGTGCCGGCCGGGCACAAGGTCGCAGTGCGCGAGGTCAAGGCGGGCCAGCCGGTGCGGCGCTACAACCAGATCATCGGCTTCGCCACGCGTGACATCCGCGCCGGCGAGCACGTACACGTGCAGAACCTGACGATGGGGGATTTCGAGCGTGATTATTCTTTTTCTTCAGACGCCAAAAATACTGAATACGCAGAACCCCAGGCGACCTTCCAGGGCATCGTCCGTGCCGATGGCCGGGTGGCGACGCGCAATTACATCGGCATCCTGACCAGCGTGAACTGCTCGGCCACCGTTGCGCGCGCCGTTGCTCGGCATTTTGAGAATCGGCTGGATGCCTATCCAAACGTGGACGGCGTCGTCGCCCTTACCCATAAATCCGGATGCGGCATGGCTTCCGACGGCGAGGCGATCGACGTGCTGCGCCGGACCATGGCGGGTTATGCGCGCCATCCGAACTTCTTCGCGGTGCAGGTGGTGGGCCTGGGCTGCGAGGCGAACCAGATCGGGAGCCTGCTCTCGACGCAGAACCTGAAGCGCCACGACAAGCTGCATGCCTACACGATTCAGGAAAAGGGCGGCACCTCGAAGGCGATACGCGAGGGCGTGGCGCGCATCGAAGCGATTCTTGCCGAAGCGAACAAGGCGAAGCGCGAAACGGTGCCGGCAAGCCACCTGACGCTCGGCCTGCAGTGCGGCGGCTCGGACGGTTACTCCGGCATCAGCGCCAATCCGGCGCTCGGCGCCACGGTGGACATGCTGGTGCGGCATGGCGGCACGGCGATTCTTTCGGAGACGCCGGAAATCTACGGCGCCGAGCATCTGCTCACGCGCCGCGCGATTTCGCGCGAGGTCGGCGAGAAGCTGATTGCGCGCATCAAATGGTGGGAGGAATACACCCGCCGCAACGGCAATGAGATGAACAACAATCCGTCGCCCGGCAACAAGGCGGGCGGGCTCACGACGATCCTGGAGAAGTCCCTCGGTGCCGTCTCCAAGGGCGGCACCACCAACCTGGTGCAGGTGCTGGAATACGCCGAGCCGGCGACGGCGAAGGGCTTCGTCTACATGGACACGCCAGGCTACGATCCGGTCTCGGCCACCGGCCAGGTCGCCGGCGGCGCCAACATGATCTGCTTCACCACCGGCCGCGGCTCGGCCTACGGCTGCAAGCCCGCGCCCTCGCTCAAACTCGCCACCAATACCGCGCTCTGGGATCACCAGGAAGAGGACATGGACATCAACTGCGGCACCATCATCGACGGCAAAGAGTCGGTCGAGGACGTGGGCCGCAGATTTTTCGAGCTGGCCCTCGAGACCGCCTCGGGAAAGAAAACCAAGTCGGAGCTGTTCGGCTACGGCGAGGACGAGTTCGCGCCGTGGGTACTCGGCGCGACGATGTAAGTATGCGGCGCGGCCTGTTGATCGTTGCCCTGCTGCTGGCCGTTCCGGCCGAGGCGGCGAAGCAGTCGGCGATTCCAAACCGCTTCGGCGCCATCGCCTATCATCGTGCCAGCCAGACCTGGGGCATCAGCTACGACACCGCTCGCGCGCGCGACGCCAGCGTCGTGGCGCTGAAACAGTGCGGCCATCGCGAATGCGAAGTCATCCACAAATTCAAGAATGGCTGTGCCGCGCTCGCCGACGGGCCGAAAATCCAGGCGGTGGCGTCGGGCGCGACGCGCGACGAAGCCGAGACCAAGACGCTCAAGCGCTGCAGCGCATTGAACCGCGGCGCGAGCTGCACCCTGATTGCCTGGGCCTGCACGCGCTGAGCATGAAGGACCGCCAGAGCCGCGTGCCGCGCCTGTTCGTGGGCGCCGAACTGAGCCCGCACGCGAGACTCATTCTGCCTGAAGATACGGCGCACCACGCCGCCCGCGTGCTGCGGCTGCGCGAAGGTGAGGCTGCGTTCCTGTTCGACGGCCGGGGCGGCGAATACGAGGCGCGCCTGTCCATGCCGGGCCGCGGCCAGGTAGTGGCCGAGATCGGCGAGCGGCGCGATGTCGAGCGCGAATCGCCACTGCAGGTAACGCTGGTGCAGGCGGTCTCCTCCGGCGAAAAAATGGATTTCACCATCCAGAAGGCGGTCGAACTCGGCGTCGCCGTGATTCAACCGGTCCTGACCATTAAATCGGTTGTGCGCCTGAGCGTCGATCGCGAAGCAAAAAAAATTGCCCACTGGAAGCGCGTCGCGATCGCCGCCTGCGAGCAGTGCGGCAGGAATCGGCTGCCCGAGGTGCGGGGGGCGATGTCCGTGGAAACCTACAGCAACGCGCCGGATGATGCATCGCTGCGCCTGCTTCTTTCACCCGAAGGAAAGGCGGGATTGAGGGAGCAACAAATCGGGCGTACGGTCACCATCGCCGCCGGCCCCGAAGCAGGCTTCAGCGAAGAGGAAGAACGGCTGCTCGAGCGTGCCGGCTTCGTGCCGGTGCGACTGGGCCGGAGAATCCTGCGCACCGAAACCGCGGCCCTGGCCGCGCTCGCCGCGCTCAACGCGCTGGCGGGGGATTTCTAGAAGGATCACTGCGGTTGACCCTGCCGGTTGACCCGTCGGCGGGGTGCCTTAGAATCCCCTGCCGATCCAATACTTCAAGGACCGCATGAGCGCGCTGCCGCATCCGGAAGCTTTCGTACGCTGGTTCCGCCAGGTGGCGCCCTATGTGCACGCGTTCGGCGGCCGCACGTTCGTCATCGGCTTCGGCGGCGAACTGATCGACGAACGCGGCCGCTTCGTCCGCTTCCTGCACGATCTCAACCTGCTCGCCGCGCTGGATATCCGGCTCGTGCTTGTGCATGGCGCGCGGCCGCAGATCGAGGCCGAATTGCGCGCGAAACGGCTTCGCTCGCGCTACGCCAAGGGACTGCGGATCACCGACGCGGCCTCGCTCATTGCGGTGAAGCACGCGGCCGGGTCCCTGCGTGTCGAGATCGAAGCGCTGCTGTCGCAGGGTCTGCCCAATTCGCCGATGGCGGGCGCGCAGATTCGCGTCGCCTCGGGAAATTTCATCGCCGCCAAGCCGATCGGGGTGCTGGACGGGGTGGATTTCCAGTTCACCGGCACGGTACGCAAGGTGGACAGCATCGCCATCGCGCGACGCCTGGAGGCGGGCGAAGTCGTGCTGGTGCCGCACATCGGCTACTCGCCGACGGGGGAAGTGTTCAACCTGGCCTGGGAGGACGTCGCCGAAAACGTGGCGCGCGCACTGAAAGCCGACAAACTGCTGCTCTACGTGGACCAGTTGCCCACCGGCCGCCGCGGACAGATCGTCTCCGAACTCACCGGGCGCGAAGCCGAGGTGCTGCTGAAGAAGGATGGGCTCACCGCGCCGGCCAAGCGCGCGCTCGAGCATGCGCTGCGCGCCGTGCGCGCGGGCGTGGGCCGCGCGCATCTGGTATCGCGCCGCGCCGAGGGCGCGACGTTGCTGGAACTCTTCACCCACTCGGGCGTCGGCACCATGATCACGGCCGACCCGGTGGAGCGCATGCGTGCGGCCAAGATAGATGACGTCGGCGGGCTGCTCTCGCTGATCGAGCCGCTGGAGGCCGATGGCACGCTCGTTAAACGCAACCGCGAGCGGCTGGAGCACGAAATCGCGAACTTCGAGGTGATCGAACACGACGGCACGATCCTCGCGTGCGCTGCGCTCTACCCCTTCGCAGCGGACAAGAGCGCCGAACTGGCTTGCCTCGCGGTGGCCCCCGAATACCGCGACGCCGGCTACGGCGAGCGCCTGCTGGCCGCCTGCGAAGCGCGCGCGAAAGAGATGAAGATCCGGCGTATTTTCGCGCTCACCACTCGCGCCCAACACTGGTTCCTCACGCAAGGCTTCAAGGAAGCCGGGGTTTCGGTGCTGCCCGAGAAGCGCCAGGCGCTCTATAATTGGAAACGTGGTTCGAAAATCTTTCTGAAACGGCTATAACTCATGACGAGAATGGTGAAGTGCGTGAAGCTTGGCCGCGAGGCGGAAGGCCTCGATCGTCCGACCTATCCCGGCGAGCTCGGCAAGCGGATTTTCGACAACGTCTCCAAGGAAGCCTGGGCCGCCTGGCTCAAGCACCAGACCATGCTGGTCAACGAGAACCGGCTCAACCTGGCCGACGCGAAGGCGCGTAAATATCTTGTCGAGCAGATGGAGAAGCACTTCTTCGGCGACGGAGCCGACGTCGCGCAGGGCTACGTGCCGCCAGAGAAATAAAGGGGGTCAGAGTAACATTTCGCCCGCAAATGTTACTCTGACCCCCTTTATTTCTTGTAGGTCTTTACCCCGTCAGGGGTTCCCAGCAGCAGGGCATCTGCGCCGCGGCGCGCGAATAGCCCGTTCGTCACCACCCCAGCAATATTGTTCAGTTCCGCCTCCAGCGCGGGTGGATCCATGATCATCAGGCCGTAGCAGTCAAGGATCAGGTTGCCGTTGTCGGTCTTGAAATTTTCGCGCAGCACCGGCTGCGCCTTGCGCCTTAACATCTCTCGCCCGACATGGCTGCGCGCCATCGGGATCACCTCCACCGGCAGCGGGAACTTGCCTAACACCGGAACCAGCTTGGATGAATCGCAGATGCAGACGAACGTCTTCGCCACCGCGGCCACGATCTTCTCCCGCGTCAGCGCCCCTCCGCCGCCCTTGATCATGTGAAGATGCTCGGTAATCTCGTCGGCACCGTCCACGTAGACCGGTAGTTCGGAAACGCTGTTCAAGTCGAACACGCGAATGCCGTGCTTTTTCAGCCGTTCAGCACTCGCCTCGGACGCCGCCACCGCGCCCTCGATGCGGCCCTTCATCGCCGCCAGAGCGTCAATGAACAGATTGACCGTGGATCCCGATCCGATGCCGACGACGCTGTCCTCGACCACGTATTTCAGCGCCGCCTGCGCGACGAGTTCCTTCAATTCGTCTTGAGTCATTTTTTCTTCTGCGGCGGCAGGTCGGTGCAGACGCCTTCGAAGAGTTCCGCGGCCATGCCGACGGATTCGCCGAGGGTCGGGTGCGGATGGATGGTCTTGCCGATGTCGGTGGCGTCGGCGCCCATCTCCACCGCGAGCGCGAGTTCGCTGATCAGGTCGCCGGCGCCGGTTCCGACGATGGCGCCGCCCACGATGCGATGGGTCTCGGCATCGAAGATGAGCTTGGTGAAACCTTCGTCGCGCGCATTGGCGATGGCGCGCCCGGAAGCCGCCCAGGGAAACTTCGCGACCCCGACTTTCGTTCCCGTTTTCTTCGCCTCGTCTTCGGTGACGCCGACCCAGGCGATCTCGGGATCGGTGTAGGCCACGGAGGGAATGACGCGGGCATCAAAATGGGACTTCAGGCCCGCCGCCGCTTCCGCCGCCACATGGCCCTCGTGCACCGCCTTGTGCGCGAGCATCGGATTGCCCGCGATGTCGCCAATGGCGTAGACGTTGGCAACGTTGGTTCGCATCTGGGAATCCACCTGGATGAAACCGCGATCGCCAACGGCCACGCCCGCGCTTTCGGCGCTGATCTTCCTGCCGTTGGGCGTGCGGCCTACCGATACCAGCACCATGTCGTAGACCTGCGGCTCCTTGGGCGCCTTCTCCCCTTCGAACCACACCTTGATCCCTTTGGGCGTCGCCTCGGCCTTGGCGGTTTTCGTTTTCAACATGATGTTGTCGAAACGATCGGCATTGAACTTCTGCCAGACGGCGACCAAGTCACGGTCCGCGCCCAGCATAAGGCCGTCGAGCATCTCCACCACGTCGAGGCGCGCCCCCAGCGTCGAATAAACCGTGCCCATCTCAAGGCCGATGATGCCGCCGCCTATGACCAGCAATCTCCTTGGCTGGCTGCGCAGTTCCAACGCGCCGGTCGAATCCACGATGCGAGGGTCCTCTGGCAGGAAGGGAAGTTTCGCCGCCTGGGAGCCCGCAGCAATGATGGCGTTGGCGAAACTGAGCGTTTTGTAACCTTGTTTGCTTTTCACAATCAGGTGATGAGAATCCTTGAATGAACCCTGACCTTCTACAACAGTCACCTTGCGCATCTTCGCCATCGAGGCAAGGCCGCCGGTGAGCTTGCCGACCACTTTGCTCTTGAATGCGCGAAGTTTGTCGAGGTCCACCTTGGGATCGCCGAACGATATGCCGTGCGCGGCGAGCTCGCTGGCGGCGTCCATTACCGCGGCCGTGTGCAACAGCGCCTTGGAGGGGATGCAGCCGACATTCAGGCACACGCCGCCGAGCACCGGGTAGCGCTCGACCAGAATCGTTTTCATACCGAGGTCGGCGGCGCGGAATGCAGCCGAGTAGCCGCCCGGCCCGGAGCCAAGCACGAGCATGTCGCAATCGAATTCCGCTCTAGCGGCGACCGGAGGCGGGTTGGCTTTGGGCGATTCCTTCACAGTTTCCCGAGGGGATTGCTGTTTCGATTCCCCGGATTGAAGATTGAGAATCAAGGAACCCTGGGATACCTTGTCTCCGAGCTTCACCGCGATCGACTGCACGACACCCGCCTCGGGCGCGGGGATCTCCATGGTCGCCTTGTCCGATTCCAGCGAGATGAGCGACTGCTCTTTGACGACGGTATCGCCGGGTTTGACCAGGATCTCGATCACCTCGACGTCCTTGTAGTCGCCGATGTCGGGAACCTTCACCTCCACGAGCCTGGCCATCTACAGCAGCGTCCGGCGGATGTCGGAGAGCACGTTGGCCAGATAGGCGGTGAATCTCGCCGCGAGCGCGCCATCGATGACGCGGTGGTCGTAGGACAGCGACAGCGGCAGCATCAGGCGGGCATTGAAGAGGTCTTTGCCTTTTTCATCTTTTCCGGAATAAACGGGTCGAAAAACGGAACGTGAGACACCCAGTATCGCCACCTCGGGAGCGTTGATGATGGGGGTGAACGCAGTGCCGCCGATGCCGCCCAAGCTCGAGATCGAGAAGGTGCCGCCCTGCATGTCGCCGGCCTTGAGCTTCTTGTCGCGGGCCAGCCTGGATATTTCCGCGAGCTCCCGCGCGAGGTCGAAGACGCCCTTGCGGTCGGCGTCGCGCACCACCGGCACCATCAGGCCCTCGGGCGTATCGACGGCCACGCCGATGTGGAAGTACTTCTTGAGGACCAGGTTTTCGCCGGTCTTGTCGAGAGAGGCGTTGAAATCGGGAAACTGGCGCAACGCGGTGACGCTCGCCTTGATGAGGAACGCGAGCATCGTCAGCTTGAAGCCCTGCTTCTCGGTTTCCGCGGTGTTCGATTTGCGGAAGGCCTCGAGCTCGGTAATGTCGGCTTCGTCGAACTGCGTGACGTGCGGGATCATCACCCAGTTGCGGTGCAGGTTCGCAGCCGAGAGCTTCTTGATGCGCGAGCGCGGTTTCAGTTCGACCGGGCCGAACTTGGCGAAGTCCACGTCCGGCCACGGCAGCACATCCAGCCCGCCCCCCTTGCCTGCGGGAGCAGTTGCCGGTGCGGGCCTGTTTGCGAGCACGCCCTTGACGAAGGACTGCACGTCTTCCTTGAGGATCCGTCCCTTTGGTCCGCCGCCTTGCACGCGGACCAGATCCACGCCCAGCTCGCGTGCGAATTTGCGGATCGACGGGCTCGCGTGCGGCAACGATTGCACCGCGTCCTTCGGCTCCGCCGGCACCGGTTCGACACGCGGGATGACCGGCGCCGCCACGGCGAGGGGTTTCTGGGTTTCTTTCGCAAATTCCTCCGCAGCGACAGCGGGTTCGAGCACCAGAATGGCCGAACCTTCCGACACCTTGTCGCCCACCTTGAGCTTCAACTCCTTCACCACGCCGGCTTCCGGCGAGGGGATCTCCATCGTCGCCTTGTCCGATTCGAGCGACACCAGCGATTGCTCCCTGACCACCGTGTCGCCGGGCTTGACCAGGATTTCGATGACTTCGACTTCCTTGAAGTCGCCGATGTCCGGAACGAGGATTTCCTTCATGCGGCGGTCGGGTCCGGCTTGTTGGGATCGATGCCGTACTTCCGGATCGCCTCGGCCACCGTCTTCGCCTTGCCTTCACCCGATTCGGCCAGCGCTTTGAGCGCGGCAATGGCGATGAAGTAGCGGTTCACCTCGAAGAAGTGGCGCAGCTTGGCGCGCGAATCCGAGCGGCCAAAGCCATCGGTGCCGAGCACGTTGTAGCCACGGTCCTTCGGCATGAACGGGCGAATCTGGTCGGCGAAGGTCTTCATGTAGTCGCTCGCGGCGACCACCGGGCCGGCGCGTTTTTCAAGGCACTGCGTTACATAGGGTACGTGGGGCTGGTCCTCCGGATGCAGCAGGTTCCAGCGCTCGGCGGCCAGGCCTTCGCGCCGCAATTCGGTGAAGCTGGTCGCGCTCCATACATCGGCCGCCACGTCCCAGTCCTTCTCCAGCAACTCGGCAGCTGCGATTACTTCGCGCAGGATGGTTCCGGAGCCAAGCATCTGGACCCGCAATTTGGCCTTTGTTTTTGACTCTTTGAATAAATAGAGACCTTTCAATATTCCCTGCTCGGCGCCATCGGGCAACGCGGGGTGCTCGTAGTTCTCGTTCATCAGGGTGATGTAGTAGTACACATCCTCCTGGTTCGTGACCATGCGGCGCAGGCCGTCCTGGATG